>Ga0210042_1000299_pt1 | contig 46670 bp, 50 predicted proteins | sample CryGeymeta201518_FD_183982 | JGI IMG/M metagenome (GOLD analysis project Ga0210042, IMG submission 183982) | Groundwater microbial communities from Crystal Geyser aquifers in Utah, USA - Crystal Geyser metaG 2015-18 (SPAdes) (version 2) | ecosystem: Environmental > Aquatic > Deep subsurface >... | reverse complement strand
ACCTTCACTGCCTGGAAGAACGCCACTTCTTCGCGCACCGCTTTGGCCTCATCCAAAGTGCAACAAAGCGTAAAGGCTTTGCTCATCGCCAGTGCAGTATCGGCAAAGCGCTTCTTGCCATCCTTCTTGCCCAGCACATCGCGCACAAAAGAACTCTTCCCCCGCACCAGCTTCTGCCACTCGGCGCGCGTATACAACTTCGGATTGATCTCCCGCCCCAGCGACTCCTGCAAGGGATGCAAGTGCGAAACCACCTCGCCAAAATCAACCTCGCCAATCACCATCAAGTCGATATCGCTCCCCGAGCGTGCCTTGCCACTCGCCATCGAGCCGAACACAAACGCCACCTCGATCTTGCTGGCCAACGGCAACAACCCATCCGCCAACACATCCGCCAGCCCGCTGGTTTTGCGCAGAATGCTTGCTAACTCATCGAATATCGGACACTCACGGTTCGCCGCGTAATGCGCCTGGTTGCCAACCTTCTCCACGGTCAGCACACCGGCGCTTTCCAGCTTGGTCAGCTCTCTTTTCAGCGTACCTGGCACCGTGCCGGTCAAACGGGCAATCTCGCGCAGGTAATAGCTCTGCTCTGGATGCAGCAGCAGTAAGCCCAGCACTCGGCGGCGGTAATCGGTGAAAAGGACAGCGGATAGGGACATTATTCGTTTGCTCGTTGCTTTATTGGCAACGTTTGTAGCCTATCAGGCAACACATGTCAATCCGTGCCACAAGCATGCGGCCTCCTCTTTCAGTGAGACGGCAGCCGCGGTTGGCCGGAGATAAGGTGAGCGATCAACTCGTCGCAAAAGGTGAACTTCATTGCGATTCTTTAGCATCCAGTTGTTGTGCCGCGTAGGACACCAAGGCAGTCGTGATCATCATCAGCATCTGGGCGCCCAGTCGATCAAAGTGGTTGTTCGGGCTATGGTGGGGCTTATTGGCTGGGACTTTGACGGCAACCAGACAATCATCAAGCCACTTATAGGTCGCCTCACCAAGCCTTGTTTCCCAGCTTGTCTTAAGCTTAGGCACTTTCACTATGGAGCCATCCTCTTTTTCTTCTTCGACAAGCTCAAAAAATCGATCGAGTGCCACCCGGCAAGAGCCAGCCGTCTCATCGTACATACCGAGTAAGAATTGCCTCTGCGCATTTTCCAGTGCCTTGAATGAATGCTCCAGTGCCGCGCATGATTCCAAGCCAATGACAGGAAGTTCAATAATCAGAATTTTCCCGTACCCCAAGCCCGGCAATACGCGCTCGCGCCATTGCGTATCAGGCACAGTGAACGCAATATCGCCTTGGATATTAGACACACCCAACAGGCCGCATGGAAACTCTGGTGTATGCTGATTAGCGCCAAAGCTATGCACCTGCAAATCAATGTGCAGCTTTGCCTCAAAGCTTTTGCCTGCACGCTTCTGCTCAAGCCATTCGATGCGTTCAGCATCCAGCGGAATCTCGATGTTCAGATAAGCCTCTGTTGCGTAATCTTGCGAACCCAATCGAATCTGATTTACCGAGTATGGCCGGATGTCAGCGATTTTTTCATGGCTGCCAACGAACAGCTCACCTGTCAACATGCCGAATGACCATGCTTGAACTTTGCCACGGAAATGCGAGCTGACTTCTTCGCTGATGCTGAGCTTCACTTGGAAATATATGCGCGGCAACACACTGCTGCCCAGTCCTTGAACGTTTTCAACGTTGATATGTGCCTCGACATTTAGGCCGATATTGGTCGCATACAAAGCGATACTCATTGAGCAATTCCTTCTAAGTCAGGCAGACGCAGTTGGCCGGAGATCAAACGGGGGAGCAGCGTGTCGCGGAGGGTACCGAGGGTTTGGGCTTGCTGTTCGTTTGAAACGATACGTTCAAACATCACTCCCGCTGCTTGCATAAACTCATCAATCACAGACGCTGGCGGAACGACCGCTGGAATTGGACGGAATGCCTTTTTGCTGATCTCCATAAAGGTCGAACCGTTCGCCCGCCCCTTGATGATTTCCATATTCTGGCGACACCAAAACAGCATGAAAAGCGGCGGCAATTTGCTATTGGGCAGCATGCCGATGTAGCCCTGATTGATTGCCATCGGCACCTGCGCAATGGCGAGATAACCAATCGGCGCACGTGAAGACAACAACAGTGAACCCGCGGGCAGAAGCCCTGAACTGACTTTCGCCAGCCCTTTGTCAGTTAGCTTGCGTTCAGTGGTCAACAACACCGGAGCTTGAATGCCCGACAAATCCTTTGGAGTTGTCCAACAATGCACACCGCCGTCCCAGTAGCTAAGCTCTTTGGTATTGGGTGTTCCTCCACCCACGCTTTCAACGACATCACCAATCGGCGCAACCTTCCACCCCCTCGGCACCAATCCCAGTTCCGATTCCTCGAAGCTGTCGGGGAAGAGCGCGGCGGTGGATTCGCTCATGCCTTCGGGAGCGCGGCCTTGTTGTTTGGCGTGGACGGGATCGAAATCGACAAACCACGATTTGAACATCGCCTGCGCAATGGCTTCGAGCGTGGCGTTGGTTTCGCGCAGGAGGGCGATGCGGTCGTCGAGGGCACCAAGGAGCGTAGTGATTTCTCGTTGGGCATCCATTGGCGGAATGGTCAGTTCAAAATGCGGTATTTCTCGGCACTTCAAACTATCAAAAACTGCGCCGACGTTAATGAACTTTCTTACCTGCTCCCACCAATCTGGCCCGCTTACTAGCCAGCGTAAGAATTCCGGTATTACGCGCTTGCCATCTGATCGAAGAACAACCAGATTTTGACCTATGGCACACTCAAGCCCATGAGGCACCAAGGCACTGTCACCAGAATTGCATCGACGGACAACGATTACGTCGTTTGCTTGTGGCTTTAGTTTTCGCGTCCATTCGGCATAGTGCTCAGGCGAAATTTTGCGAACGCCATCTAGCTCTATGTGCCCATTTTTAATCTGCGGGATGGCTATATACGGATAGCCAGTATCAGCGGCAGGCGGAGTTCGATGGTCGCAATCAATGAGCGTGACTCCCGCATTTTTCAGCGAGAGCTTCTGCCATCCAGCCTCAGAACTCATACCCCAGCCCTCCCAGCTTCTGCCGGATCAACTGATCGAGTTCCGTTCCCTTCGCCATTTGTTCGCCCAGCTTTTCGGTGAGCTTTTGCATCTTATCGGCGAAGGCTTCGTCGTCGTCGTCCACTTCTTCCGCGCCGACGTAGCGGCCGGGGGTGAGGACATGGCCGTGTTCGGCGATTTCTTCTAGCTTCACGCTGCGGCAGTAGCCGGGAACATCCTGATAGTCACCCTCCACCCCTCGCCACGCTGCGACCGTGCCCGCAATACGCGCGATAACTTCTTCTGTCAGTTCTGTCTGCACACGGCTGATCATCTTGCCCAGCTTGCGGGCGTCGATGAAGAGGACTTCGCCACGGCGCGTGGTCTTCTGCTTGGCAAGGAACCACAGGCAGGCGGGGATCTGGGTGTTGAAGAAGAGCTGGCCGGGCAAGGCGATCATCACTTCCACCACATCCGCCTCAACCATGGCGCGGCGAATGTCTCCCTCGCTGTTTTGGCTGGAACTCATCGAGCCGTTCGCCAGCACAATGCCTGCGCGGCCATTTGGCTTGAGGTGGTAGAGCATGTGTTGCAGCCATGCGTAGTTGGCGTTGCCCTGCGGCGGCGTGCCATATTCCCAGCGCGGGTCGCCTTCCAGACTGCCATGCCACCAGTCGCTGATGTTGAACGGCGGGTTGGCGAGGATGAAGTCGGCACGCAGGTCGGCATGCTGGTTCTTGGTGAAGGTGTCGCCCGGTTCGCGGCCCAGATTGAAGTCGATGCCGCGAATGGCGAGGTTCATCGCGGCCAGACGCCAGGTGGTGGGGTTGGATTCCTGCCCGAAGATGGCGACATCGCCCAGCTTGCCGCCATGCGATTCGATGAACTTCTCCGACTGGACGAACATGCCGCCCGACCCGCAGCAGGGGTCGTACACTTTGCCGTGATGCGGTGCGAGCACCGCGACTAGTGTTTTGACGATGCTGGCGGGGGTGTAGAACTGGCCGCCGCGCTTGCCCTCGGCGCTGGCGAACATGCCCAGAAAATATTCATACACCTGCCCCAGCACATCGCGCGCCTGACCGGGATCATCGCCGAAGCCGATGGTGGAGATGAGATCGACCAGTTCGCCCAGCTTGCCATCGGGCAGCGGTGCGCGGCCGAAGCGTTTGTCGAGGATGTTTTTGAGCTTGGGGTTTTCCGCTTCGATGATGGAGAGCGCATCGTCGATACGTTTGCCGATGTCCGGCTGCTTGGCGGCGGCACGCAGCGCTTCCCAGCGCGCACTCTCCGGCACCCAGAAGACGTTCACTTCCTTGTAGTAGTCGCGGTCTTCCAGCTCTTCGGCGATCAGCCCGGCATCGTCCAGATAATAGTCATCCGCCGGATCGGTAAAGCGGCGCGCCAGTTCGTTGCGCCGGGCGGCGAATGTGTCGGAAATGTATTTGAGGAAGATCAGGCCAAGTACGAGATGCTTGTATTCAGCCGCATCGACATTGGCGCGCAGCTTGTCCGCCGAGGCCCACAGGGTTTTCTTGATGTCTTCGATCATTGGTTGTCTGTTGGTGGCATCTGAATGCCGGGATTATAGGTTCGATAGCTTGTTTATAGCATCAGACTTACTTCAACGCAGCGCTGTGTTCCGATCCATCCCGACCTTCGCCCTCCCCGCTGGTTTGTTCATTCATCAACCTGAGGACTTCTTCCGGACTGATGTATTCAGACATTTTGTGCTTTGCTCTGGGCGCAGCCGATCTCCAGTCTCGAATGGCAGGCTGAATTGGCGAACTGTCTCTATTCTGGTTTTCTTCACTGCTCATGCTCGCTCTCCTTTTAATTGATGGTTGGATTTTGCAAACCTCAGATGTCGGTCAGTTTTGGGTGAGTGGCGGATCGGGTTCTGCACAATCACCTTCAGGATCCCATGTTGACCGGACGTTTTCTTTCCGCCGCCGGCACGCCCATAGCTCAACTGCGCGAAGTCTGAAGCGTGGCCCAGGGTCTTTGAAATCTCTTCCGCAGGGAGCCCCGACTCTTTCATTGCACGACCCAGAAAGTGTCGATAGGAATATGCACTGACTAAGTTTGAGCGACGCGGCCACAGCTCTCGACTTTTCTCGCGCAGCCGTTGTGATATCCCCTCCGCGTCATATTTGACGATCAGCGCGCCCGCAGCAGCGCGCTCCTTCAGGTAGCGTCCCCACAAGCTATCCTCGCAAATGAAGAGCAGGCGAAGCGGCTGACCGCGATGCATCCGGGCATCAACCTTGGTGCCCTGGATCCCGACTTGAAGCCGCCCATCCTGAGTCAGGCGCACGACAACGCCGAGTTCCAGCTCGGACGGACGGCAGCCAGTAGCTGAGATGACAGCGACAGCGAGCTTTAAGCGTTCACTTTTTATGCTCTCGAAAATCGATTCACGCCAGCCAGCAGCGAGTCGACCAAGCGTATGTCGTTTGCTCAGACCGCGATTTTTCTGCGTCGTGGCTTTCATCACTGCCCCACCTTTTGACTAACTCGCATACCCCCTGCTTGTCCCACCGTTGGTTTTGATCTGCCTTTTCCGTGTAACTGCTCATTCCTTGCCTTCTGGTACTGCATTTCGAACGGCATCAATAAAGTTATCGCCGCTTCCGAATCACGCTCGCACTGCTTCGTGAAGTACCTTGCCAAGGCCCTTGCCTCGCAGACCCATTGGGCACTGGTTTTGTTACGAGCAGATAGCCGGTGCTCCATAGCGATAGTCTTGAAGCGAGACTTCACGGGGAATCGATGCTGCCGAACAAGATGTGCACCCAGGGCGTACTCCATATCAAATAGATCCAACCGGAGGCGATCACACTCATCAGCAGTATCGACTGGAACTTGCTCTTCACTTCCCGCACTCCGTACCGAATTGATGAATGGATTTTCAAGCTTGAGATACTTCATCAGCATTTTGAAATTAAGCTTCATGACGCCTCCTTAGTTCGCACTTATTCAACTCTTATTCACACTTAAAAAACACTTAATCCGCACTTAACCAGCCTTGAATTTCATTGCATCGCACTTGCTTTTGTTATCGGTTTTGATATTATCAGAACAGATAACTTTTGCAAAGGGTAATTGTGAATTTCGAATTGAGTGAAGCGATCAAAGCGCTGCGCGAGTCAACGAGTATTAAGCAGACGAAAGTTGGTCGAATTCGGGGGCTCCTGCCCGATATTGAAGCGGCCCAGCAAGCCGGAGTGCGGCTGGCAGAGATAGCGATTGTGCTGCAGAGCCATGGATTCGAGGGGATGGACCTAAAGTGCCTGCAAAATCTTCTGTACCAATCAAGACGCCATAGAGGGGAAAGGCGTTCAGTTACCAGCCGCTCTCTGACTCGCCGACCTCAAAATGAGCACAAGATTGAGTCAGCAGGCATCGATGCCGAATTGATTTTTGAAGTTGCTCGTCAGTCGATGTCATCGACTGCAGCATCAAGCATCACCATCGACCTTTTAAAGTCAACATCAACCAGGAAAGGAAATTGAAATGAAATTATTGGTAGCCAACATCAGCGGCAACATGGGCAAGACAACGATAGTCAAACACCTTTTGGCACCCCGCATGCCGGATGCGCGTACGGTCTGCATCGAGTCAACCAACGCTGGCTCCGATGAGATCAAAGATGCAGTACGGTTGAATGCTGCTGAGGAGTTCGGCAGCCTTGTGGACATCCTGGCTATCGAAGACGATGTGATTGTTGATCTGGGCTCTAGTGAAGCCAAAGAGATGGTTCGTCGGCTTAAAGAATATGAGTCTGCGATCCATGATTTCGATTTGGTGCTGATTCCCGTCGTCCCTGATCCGAAAGCTCAGGAGGACTCGATTGCAACTGTAATGACCTTAAATGCCCTGAAACTTCCTCAGGAGAAAATCCGACTTATCTTCAACAAGGTACCGGCGCACATGGCTGGGAAGGTCGAAGTTTTGTTCGAACCACTCATTCAAGCCGTGCGGGAGATGGCGACTATTGATACGAGCCTGGTGCTTTATCAATTCGAGATCTACAACGCACTGAAGGGTGACACGTCCACGGTGACCGACATATCCCGCGACGAGACTGACTGGAAGTCGATTGCTCGGGATACCAGCGCCTCGCAATCGATGCGCATCGAAGCCTTGCATCACAACCGCAACCAAAAAGCAGCACCCACCGCGCTAAGGAATTTGGATGCGGTGTTTGATACGCTTGTAGCGTAGCAAGGCGGTTGTGGTGACGTACAAACCCTCGGTGGTGCACAAGATAGCGAGCCGAGATCACGACGGGATTGTTCTCGATCTACTCGACGACATTGTTCTGGCCGAACGAAAGGGACGCTTGCTGGTAGACCGGCTGGACTCGATCAGCAGGCGCCCTACCCTTCGACTCATCGACATCAATGGATATCTTTGGGCGATTGCCGTTACGGCCGTTTTCTCGACGCTACTAGGTGCAGTTATTGGCTTCATCGCACACGCCATACTCTCAAAATAGAGGCGCATCAGGGGCATCAGGAGCGTTATCAAGTGTGATAATATTTGGCAATTGTGTTCTATGTGCTAATGCACAAACGCCAAATTGCCAGCCGACGCATCCCCTCTCGAAAAAGCCATCCTGAAAGCATTGTCGAAACAAGGATGCACCGCTTCTGATCTTGCCAGCATGGTCGGCATGGCGCCGACCAACTTTTCGCTCGCTCGGAATTCCAAACGACCATTTCCGCTTCCGGCACTGCTCAGAATCTTTAAGTTTGCCGACCTCAAGGCAGAGGAGAAGGTGAAGATCCTTGAGTGGATCGCTTTCAAGCAAGAACTATCCCCTCCGCCCTCAGGAAAAAAATAGTTTCACTCCAAGCGCTTCGACCATTGCGCCACCCGAAGGTTTTCTTCCCGAATGCCAATGCTCGTATCTCGAGTGCCCGGCCTAAACCGCAGACGATATATGCCGATTGGGAATCCGCCTGTTTTGGTTGGCGCAATAAATCTGAATTTTCCTGAGTCAAGAATATTGGCAAACTCATCTGGTATTTCTTCACCCCGCCCAATATGTGAAAACTCTGTATGTGGATCCAGATAACGAAGACGCAGAGCTAGCTTGTGAATTTGTGTCTGAAGGTATGGTTCTGTCTGCCTTGCGTGGTAGTCACGCACATATAGGGTATATAGAGGCTCCGCTCTCTTATGAGTGATCGGGTCAGCGCTCCATACCTGCACGACCTCATATATGAATCCAAGATTTCTGAGATTATGGAACGCATCCCAAAACCTTAGATTTCGCTCTTCAGATTCGGAAATATAGAACAATGACTCTTCCGCAAGTTTGAGTTGCATAACGTCTTCTCGCCCCTCAATCTCATGCAGAGAAAGTCTTGTGCCTTCAATATCAAGCACCTTATTACCGTCACTATTTTCAGTGGCCACCCAACTTCTGTATATACCTGCTCTAGGATCAACGCCCCCACACTCAGCAAGCAAGTGGTGCCGGTAGAAGTGCAACAAGACCATGATGCAATCTAGGCGCGCGTCAGCAAATACACAGTGATTGCTCATCCTGACCTGCTCAAAAATCCGTGCTAGAGGTGGGTTGTCTTTACCTTTCCCGATTCCATCAAGCAGAGCATTCGCTAGGGGCACCTCTAGTGAATCTTGAAATGCAACCACCCGCCATCTTACCTGGCGCTTCTTGACCACACCTTCATAAGGCTCGGCAGCCACGATATACCCCTCTTCAGCCAACCACGCCAAAGCCTTCTCAGCCTGATAGTGTGTCATCCCGATTCGATTGGAGACGCTATTGGCCCCATGAGTTGAGACCTCCTTCTTTCCTCCCCCTCTTACCATCACCAAGTAAGTTGCAACCTCTTTAGCTCCCGCCCCCTTCCTAACCATGTCATCGACTACATTGAGATCGAGGATGAAGAATCCTCCCTTTTTTGTTTTCGGAACACCGGCGACATCTGGCATTGATTCGATCTCACTCATTGCTCGCCCCCCTTTGAAGGCTTGCCAGTTCTGGCTACTACTTTGGCCAGTCGCTCTGCCTTTGTTGGCGCGCCACGCCTCTTCTTCTGTGTCATTGCTTTCAAGGGCAGCTCGTCGACGAACCGAAACATATCTTTGACACGCACCATTGGCCGGCCATCCACGACTACCGTCTGGATGGGGAACTTGCCCTGGCTCATTTTGTTGCGCGTGGTCTGAGGCTGATAACCTATCGCCAGACCGGCGACTACTGGTGGCACAAGCAGGGGCTGTGCGAGGTTATGGGATTTTTTGGGGACGTGTGTCAGCGCATCCTCACCTTGAATTTTGTATTGCATTTGTAGCTCCTTGTTCCGTTGCGGGCAAGGGGCGGCCATGACAGGTATGTTGCCGCACCCTGTCCGATCAATTGATTACAGAAAAATCAAAAGGTCGAACAGAGGGCGCGGCGTGGGGGCGTGGTTGGAACGGGAAGTATGACTTCTCTGCACTTCGGGGCCAGACGGCGAGATACAGGATAAAAAAACATACTCGCGGACACTTCCGTCCCCGCGTTAACAATAGCCTCGATCGCATCCCCGAACCCGGGGTGCATCCACATCAGACTGGAGCCAATGAGGCACATTGACAGCGCAATAGCATGCATCTCGGACGGTGACAGAAGCAAAACGACGTAAGTCACAGACAAAAATAAAATAACAGCGCGCAAGCAAATCTTCGCCTGCGCCGCAGCCTTTCCATTGCCTATCACCTTCCGCAAATTTTTGAAGGAGTGTGTTTGGTTTTTTTTGTAGTTACGTTCTGCCATGTACTTAATTCTACTAAAAGCCAGAAAAAAGTGGAGATTGGTTGTAGTTATTTTTTGCGAGGTCATCGGTAGCCAGCTCATTCGTCTCACTGCGACACCAATCCAGCCAGGAAGAGACGAAATCATTTGATGTATCAACCTACACTTTCCGACAATCAACAACCCTGAGGTTCAATGCATTTTGGCGCTTCAGAATTTCGCAAATTCTATCTGACTCCTCTGTGTCGCCGACCAAGATTGCCTGCAACAGTTTTGCCTCCAGGCTTGGATCAGTGCGTACCCGATAGGAGCTCCGCCTTTCCATCATCTCCATCTCGTCAGACGGTGTCAGGAATTCCCGGAATACAACTTCGGTGTAGAACTCGAATTCGTCAAACGTCAGACTCTCCGGCTCCAACATCAATCTGCACCACATGGCATCAGTTCTACTGCCCTGAATCACTTTCAACTCCACTTGCGCATGGGCTTTTGAAGAACCCGGTTCCATATCGCCATGGATCAGTTTGAGTTCTGGCTTTGGATGCGCTCTCATCTTGCGTACTATCTCTCTATATTGCCTGTGGTATTCATCGTCAAATTCCACTTCCGCCCCTCCATTGCAATGCGTCATTCGGTTTACCGATCTTCGCGCTGAGCCGATCAGGCTCCTCCCTGTAGCAGTCGCCAGAGCAGAAAGATGATCATCACTGCGGCCAACTTGATTGAAACTGCCCGGACGGTCTCCCAAAAGGCGCTGGAGTAGTCTTTATTGACCTCGCGCCAGAATCGTCCCGGATAGGTTTTCCACTTGGAAATCGCAGCATTTTTTCTTGTATCTTTCATTGCCGTACTCCTGAAAATTTCAATGTAATGTCGACCTCTCTTGTCCCATCCTCTCGACCTCGGCGGCTTGCTCCATCAGACCGGCACAGACCACATAAGCCATGTCGATCTTCTCCATCCCGGCTTCGTCCTCGGCTGTTCTGTCATCCAGCGAAACCAACCGATGCTTTTCATTCATCAACCACAGCTGCACCATGATCAGGGAGCCGATGAATTCATCCCTTTCGTAGCGCGTCTGGATGTTCTGGATGAAGGAAGCCAGACAGGCCCGCTCGGCTTGATCCAGGATCACCCAGCCGTTCTCATAATCCATACTCACTCCGATTCCTGTTGCTGATTGCCTAACTCTCGCCAAAACGTTGGGCTGAATTCGTTGGGGCGTACCCGCTGGCGATCTTCGATCTCATCTTCATATTCGATCTCAAACACAAGTTGCTGCGCCCTCACTTCGATGACCTTGCCCTGCCTCACCTGCTTGTCCTCGCATAGCATCTCCACTGTCGTATGCATGGGCGGCATGCGCTCGATGAACAGGTACCATTGATTGCCGCCTGCCGAATCTGGTCGCTCGGCCCGCTTTTTTGGACTCAACGTGAACTGCCCCCACATCAATCTGTTGTATGTCAGCTCAAGCAAGACGCCCGAAACCGCGTACATCAGCAATGACTCGATGACGACCAGAGGGGATTCGCCCCACTCAGAGAATCTGGTCAACTCGGGATGGAAGATCGTCCACAGCGAAGCCCATCCCATCCAGCGGATCATCTTTCCGCTGATCAGAATTTCAGTCACATTCATTCACACTCCTTCACATGCCATTCAGCACATCAGGCGGGAAGACCGCCTGATGGCTATTACTGTCATTTGCTATTAAAGAACTCATCCTCGAACAGAGGGGACTTGATCAAATGCTTTGGCCCTCGGTGGGCTTCAATGCTGGTGATGTTGTTTAGGGCCTGCTGGATCATCTGCGCTATGTGCCGCGCGATGACTGGGGATGAGGCTCTGTTTTCTGCTTCCTGGTAATTTGAAGCTTCCAGGCTGAAGGTGATGCCATCTCTGGTCTTGATGTTGTATGTCGTTTTCATGCTTTTCTCCTTAAGGATTTTGGACGTGATTACCCTGTCAGGTAAACGCCGGGAAGGAGGAAAGATGTCTGAGGACTATTGCAGCATCGGATCCATTGATAAGCAGTTCTTACATATTTCTCTCTATAAATCCCCGAGAGGGGAACGGGATGCATGATATCCAAGTCTTGCTTGTTAAGCATCATCACAAGCTTGTGATGATGCGCGCAGGTTCGTTATATCAATTACCAACTTCTTTTCGTGATAATACGGCTGCCTTTAGGTGCTTCCCATAACACCCACGATGCCTCGACGTTGGTCGCACGCTCAGCTTCGGCTTGTGTCAATCTGATGCGGATCGGATTGGTGTAAAGAGACTGGTTCGCGACAAAATCAGGATCATCCTTAGCCTGAGAAGCCAGACAAATGATTCGCGCATACTCACCACGTGTTTCTTTGTAGGTATCACATCCGCTGGACCCTGTCGCATAGAAAACTGGAATGCGCACCGTCTTTCCGGCCAAGGTAACCTTAAGATCGACCCCCTTGCTGGCGAGATATTCATACAGCCGCTCAGTCAATAAATGAGGACCTTTGCTATCAGTATTCTCGTAAGCATAGAAATTAATCTGTTTCTTGAAGTAATTTGTATGGAAGTATCGATTGAGAACCGGCTTGTATGTGGAATCGCGGAACGACCACCCTACCCGCACCAGTGCCACATAACCATCCTTCACCTTCTCCACAGAATCCACATTGGTGTAGATCGGCGTCTTCATGATCTCGCCATACAAAGACTCATCCAGATAGGCTTTCGCCTGCTCAAATTCAGAGGCATTCCTATTGGCCAACTGCAGCAGCGTGCCGCGCTCAAATACCTGAGCAACTGTCGCAACATTGTTCTCGAGTTTGCGAATCGCCTTGTCCTGCTTGGTGAGCAATTCGGCCACTCTGGCCTGATCCGCCTTACCGGCCAGTGCGGCACGAATGCCTTCCAGCTCCTTGCGTAGCGTATCGTTCTCCGTACGCAACACCTTTACTTGGCGCGCTTTCTCCTTGTCCTCCTGCAATGCTCTGATGCGCTTGGATAGCTCACTATCATCCAGCGATGCGACGACCACGATGTTCAGCACTGCCTGACCGGTTGGATTGACCGAAAGTGTCTCGTCCTTTACCTGAATCTTGACCATTGAGGCACCGACCATTTGCACACTCTCGGTCAGCTCCCCCTTTGCGTTCAATGTGGATGTACTTTGCACATAGGTTCCGGCCTCGCTGCTTGCCTTGAGTTTGATCTGCTCAATGGCCGCTTGTCTGGCGCTGCCTTTCGTGTCGCCATCACCCATGATGTAATCGAATTGATATTGCTTGCTCCATTCCGCCTGCGCAGGCAGACAAAACAGCATCGCAACGATGAGAAAAAATCGTTTATTCATAGCATTCCTTAATTTGCAGAGATCAATACACAAATACTCTTGTCGCCTTCCAGCGCAAGCACCTCTTCATGCAAGACCGTCACAGACTTCAAAATGGCGCTGGCCGATTCAGTGATGGTGAATTCAAATTCAGAAGCTTCCCCGTTTATACGGGCGTGTTCCTCGCCTGACACGACCAGACTGTGGGCGCGTGCATTGTTAGCTGCCGCCCTGACAGTGGCGATCTTCTTCGCCATTTCGGCAGGCAAGGTGAGCATTGCGCAACCTGCGTATGCAGCACGACCTTGATAGAAGATGCCTTCTTCCGCCGCCTGCCAATCGACCTCGGTGGCGAACACCGGATGCGACAGCAACAACAATGCAGCGGAAAGATGGACGACCCTCACTACTCGCCCTTCACATCCGCAACAACGGAGGTAGCCGCATCAGCTACAGATTGAGGGAAAGATTTCTCAGGTTCAGTCTTTACGATGTCGGCCTTAGTCTTCGAAGTCTCAGCTTTAGCCATATCTGCCTTTGCTGCCGCAGCTTCTTCGGCACGCTGCTGGCGGCGTTTGTCCAGTCGGCGCTCCAACTCCTTGAACTGGGATTCGACTTTAGCGTCATTCGTCTTTGCCGCCTGATTCTGCAGAACGGCGTTGAACTGCTCATAAGGAAGTTTCAGCAGCACAAAGGCGTGATATTTGCCGGCTATGGTCTTCACCTCCTGGTGCACGGTCTCGAACCCAACCACCGACACCTGACTCACCAACTTGTCGATCAGCGCCGTGTACTGCGAAGTGGTTGCATCGCCGTTGCTATCCTGCACGCTGGCGCGCTCGGACCCGGACAGTTCCTGCCCATAGACCTTCGCTAGACCGAACTCGGCATCCAGCATCGCCTTCTTCATCGCCACGCGCACCTTGTTCGATTCACCCTCGCCCACGGCATATACGCCAGAACCATCCGGTTTCGGTACTTCAAGGAACCAGCCGGGGATCTGCGACAGGTTGTCTTCCATCTTTTCCTGACGCTTCTGCGCCGCCTTTTCATCGGCCGCCGCGCGCGCCTGTGATGCCGAGATGGAATCCTCGGTAAGTTGCTGCATGGTGGGTTGCGTGGCACAGCCGGTCACCATGCCGCTCATGATGACCAAAATGAATAAGTGTTTTATGTAGTTCATCGCTATCTCCTGATGTATCTGGCCGCTCTGCCCGGCATCGGGCGATCATGGCCGACATGGCCCGGTGGATACCGAACCGCTGACACATGATATTTATTTGCAACGGACAGATCGTTCTCACAAGCTTGTGCCGGTCGGCACAACGGCTAGCGACAGAGATCAGGAGAAACTGAAGCGCACAGAAAAGATCAATCTGCGTGGGATACAGGGTGCTTCAACGGACCCAGATTGATATAGGAACCTTGTGCGTGGTGATACAGGATCACGGTAAAACTGCTGTTGGAGAATTCCGCGCCGACCATCGCGCTCACGATCGCCGGACCGCCATAGAAGATACAGCACATCCACCTTGGCCTCGATCAGTTGGTCATGCAACTGCCGCAGCCTGAGGGCAAGCAAGGTCATGCTCTCGGGCGTGATGGCCTCATCCTCTTTCCAGCGCAAATAGAAATACCTGTCATCCGGGATGTAAGACAGAAGCTTGTTGTCTTTTGCGAACGACTCCGCCCCGACCGCGATGTTCCGGCCGGGCAGCAGATCGACGATCAGGATCGCGGGGGCGCGCCCCGTGACGTTGCGCATGCGCTGAAACCATCTTTCGTGCGACAGCTCGTTCTGCAATCCCTTGCGGAAAATGAACAGCAACAAGGCCATGACCAGCGCCACGCCTACCAACAGACCTGTCAAGATACCGAGCCAGCTCATGTACGTCGTATATCCATCATCGCGTTGACCAACCTTCCCGGCTCGTTAGACCTTCCAGATACCGCGCTTGAGCCAGAACAGCATCTGGCGAAGGATCAAGATGGCAGCCAGCGTCAGATATAAAGCGTACGGCAATCTCACATCGAAATATCCCGCGATCGACGACAACACGATCCAGAACAACGAACTAAATAACACCAGGATCAGAACAGCCGAAACCATCGCACAACTCCAGAAGCGCGCCATCAACAGCGAAATAGTCAACGTCACCAGCACCAGCCACGCAGACTCATCCATCACCAGCACATGCATCAATCCATCCGCCACCAGCGCGGGGATGAGCAAGAACAGAAAGGACAGATTCATCGAAACGGGCAAGCCACGCAGGTCATGGCGGCCTTTGACCAACAACACAAAATGATTGAACAATGCGGGGAGCATCTCAAACGCCTTCTTCAAGGGATCGAACGGGGCGGCGATTGTAACCGATAGCCTGAAGCGGTCCTCATACCAATAAAAAACCCGCCTTGCGGCGGGTCGGAAATGAAACGGGTATTGCTTAGTTCTGCATCGATCCAGAAGTTGCGCGCTGCACCAGCAAGTCGATGGCATGCTCCAGCATCGGGCTCACCGCCTCCTCGGTCGGCGTCTCGCCGTCGTAGTTGCCGATCAGCGTGCGCACCTGCGGCGTTTCCCCAGCCTTCACCCACGGGTTGCTACTCGCCCCCTTATGCTCGGCACCTTCACCCGGATAAGTCGTTGCATCCTTCATCGGCACAGCAGACAAAGCCACATAAATGAACTTCTGCTCGTCATTGGAATTGATGTACATCAGCGACAACGGATCGGCGGCGAATCGGAAGTGTTTATGGACATCCGGCGGCGCGCCCGTCTCCAGACTCTGCTCCATCTTGGCCGAGAATGCCTTGCCCATCAGGGTCGGGTTGTCGAGCATGGACTTGACCATATCGGAATGGCTCGAATAGCTATCGAACCACGCCTCGAAATAGACCGTCGCATCGGCACTGGCGCGATCAGTCGAAACCGCCACCCCGTGCTGGGCCATCTTTTCGGCAACCTTGGCACTCAGCTTCGGCAGACACTGCTTGGATAGGTCCTCGATCGCACAAACGAACACTCCGTTCGGATAAGCCGCCTTGGACAAGACCAGTTTTTCAGTCGGCTTCTCGGGCAGGACCAGTTGCAAGCGCACGACTTTGCCAGCTTCCACCTGCTTCGCTTCCTCATTGCTCAGATTGGTCGGCACATAGTTATGTGACGTGGCGCAACCGCCCATCACCCCAAACACAGCCGCCATCAGCCCGACTCGAACACATTGCAACATCATCCTGCTCTCCTTTATTTATGATTCAGAACCCTAATGGGTATCTCTAAAATTTCAAATTTCGTCATTCCGGCGAAGGCCGGAATCCAGCGGTGTTAATTCAAGATGCTGTTATGTCAGTGCGTTGCACTGCTCCCATATTTTGACTAGATACCGGCCTTCGCCGGTGTGACGAATTATTAGAGATGCCTTTATGAGACCTATCCCGATCAGAACCGGAAATCGAATCTCGCATAGAAATTATTGGCCGAGATCGGTAGTGCAGACCAAGCAGACAGATCCAGATGGTCCATACCGATGCGCACAGGATGCGCACTCTCATGCGCGAACTCCACACCCAGCCCCCAAGTGACGACAGACTTGCTGTAATTCACATTGCTCGACCAGTTACTGGTGCCCACATTCGCCGAACCCATACCGATCTTACCGAACACATCCACCTGATCCTTAACCGGATAGAAGCCCACCACCGAAGCCGAGATCACACTGGCCGAGATATCGGTCACACCCGCCTTGATGTTGGTAAGCATATCGAAGGACGCCTCCACCGCGACCCAGCGATTGATCGCATAGCCACCGTGGCCGCCCATACCGAACGCATTGGCGCCCGTGATCGAGCTGGAACCGGAGATCGGCGCATAACTGAAATCGAAGCCCGCGTAGAACCCCTGCGCACCATGGTCGGCGACAGGCAGCTCACTGGCCGAACCGGCCATCGCGCTCATGGAAACACCCAGCAACGCTGCGGAAACGAAAGACTTCAAAACGAAACTGCTCATAGAGATTCTCCTGATTGAAAGTGCTGAACATCAGCGGCGCGCATTATCGCGAGCACATGCCGCAACAGGATGCTCACAAGCTTGTCAGTGGACGCAGTGCGCATAAGATTGAAAGCGTGCGTGCTAACATCCCCGCACCGAAAAACATCAAGAGAAAGACATGGCAACCTATCTGTTAAACACCCCCATCCTCACCGCCTATGGCGACTGGCGTTTCGAAGGCCCCATCACGGTAGACCAGGCAAAAGAAAGATTGCAGGACGGATACCAGTCCGCCATCGGCCACGAAGGCAGCGCCCAATTCCTCAGCCAGCTGTTGGCGCTCGACATCCCCATGAACCGCATCGCGGTACAGATGGAACAAGGAGACAGCGCACTGGTGCTGCGCATCAAGACACGCCTGCCGGAAGGCAAGCTGCTGACACGTGAAGAGATAGAATCAATACCGTTCGAGCTGGGCTGGCTCAGCAAACTCAAATAAAGGCACCTCATGCAAACATTCGACACCCACGTCTGTATCGTTTCAGGCGAACCGTTGCCCAACTACCTGCCCGCCATCTCCAAAGAGATCGGGCGCAAAAAGATCGTCCTGCTGGAAAGTCCCGCCATGCGCGGCAAAGCCGACCTGCTCGAAGCCGCGCTCAAACAAAAACAGCGCACCGTGGAGCGCTGCATGATCGACGACAAAAGCAACCTCGCGCTCTTTCGCCAGCAGATACAGACCGTGCTGAGCCAACACCCCAACGCCGCGCTCAATGCCACCGGCGGACTCAAAACCATGAGTCTGGTCGCCCACCAAGTCTTCAGCGAAGCTGGCCGCCCCGTGTTCTACAGCGAACGCGACAACCGCATCATCTGGCTCAACCCCATCGAAACGCCCCAGCAAAGGCTACCCGGCATCCTCGACATCGACGACTATTTCACCGTCTTTGGCCAACCCCTCAACAAAATCCAGCGCGCCCCCCTCGCCAATGACGGCGGCGACGCCATGCTCAACACCCTGCAAGCCCTGCCCAAGGCCAGCCAAGGTGACCACGAGCGCATGGGCGAAAGGTTCGAATCCCTGGTGTTCCGAGCCGCCACCGCTGCCCTTGCCGCCCTGCCCGCCGCCGGCAAACAAGATGTTGCCTGGGGCGTAAAGACCAGCGGCGGCACGGAAAGCAACGAATTCGATGTCCTCATCACCCGCAACAACATCCTGTTCATGATCGAATGCAAGAACACCCGCAACACAGATGATCTTGCCAACTTCATCTACAAACTCGAGAACCTGCGGCGTAATCGCGGCATCACCGCCCGCGCCGCCCTCATCACCACCGCCCGCGTCGCCGCAGACGGCGGCAATGCCAAGCGCGCCACCGACAACCGCATCACCCTGCTCGACCGCGAAGACCTGCCCCAACTCACCGAAAAACTCAAACTCTGGCTCTATGCACAAGGCTGAGCAAACCGCAGCGGACGGAGAGTTTGCACTGCTCGACCAACTCCTGCCCGAAACGCCCGCGCAGGCGCAACAGATACAGGCCGCCCGGTTGGCACTGCAAGTCAGATTCAAAGACAGCGTGCACATGATGCTCAAAAGCCTGAGACAAGCGCCCGAGCCCCTGCCCGCCTGGGCGCTGCCCGGACCGATCACCACCGCCTCATGCGGACACATGGCCAAGATCGGGAATGTCTTCCTCTATCGCAGATTGATCAAAGCGATGCACGGCCAGATCGCATGCAGCATCCTCAAAGGAGACTACGGCGTCGCCGCACAACTGATGATCGAAAAAGAGATGGCACCGCTACTGGCCAGGCAACTCGAACAATTACCCGAAGCACCGGATGAATTGCAGCACTATCTGGACACACACCCCGCAATTTACGCGGCAAACGACACCTTCCTGCCCTCCTGGGCCAGATAGACCAAGCCACCACGCAACCTCAGCCACCTCTCGAAAACCTTCGCATCGCGGAGGCTTCAGCAAAGGCCCATATCGCGCAGCGATGTCAAGCGAAGCGGCCGTAGCCACAACCGCAAGGGAAGGTCTGATTAAGTCCGTTCGTGGTGAGTATTTTAGCGAAACTCGCACGCTCGTATTCCGTTCGCACCTTCGATACACCGCGCAAGCGCGACACTCGGGACGAACGAAAAACGGGGTATCCGGATTTTCTGGTGGGTGGGGTGCTTACCTTCCAGCCTTTAAAGCCTTCAGGTGTTTGGCTGCACTATAGTCAAGCAAGAGTTGGTCATCAGTGATCAGCAGAGCGCCTAGATGGCGTGCCGTTGCAGCAATCAAACGATCAGCAGGATCTGGATGTATAGCCCCCGGCAGCCGTGTGCTGGCAACAGCGATTTCCGGAGTGATGGGTTCTACTCGGATTCCCGTGATACTGACGGCTGCGCTCACCCATTCCCCCACATCCCGATCCAGCGTGAGCCTGCCTTTGCTGACCAGCATCGCCACCTCCCAAGGTGAAATGGCCGACAACAGAACCGCCTCGTCAGCCAAGGACTGTTCGATGGCCTTCAATGCTTTCGGATTGAGTTTGCGGTCACCATTGAGCAGCCATACCCAAACGTGGGTATCCAACAGCACCAGATTCATTTGGCAGCTTCCCATTCAGTGCCGATCGGTGAAACGATATCCGTTTCCCCCACAACGCTACCTTTGAGCGCACCGAACAACGGTTGCTCCGGCTCAACCGGCACTAGCCTTGCCACGGGTTTGCCATGCTTGGTGATTACCAACGTCCCGCGTGTCTCGGCAACGTCGTCGAGAAGTTGAAGACATTTAGCTTTGAATTCTCCTGCTGCGATGGCTGTTTGCATTGCGTTCCCCAATGGTCACAAAGTATGGTCATAGTGTAGCACGCTCACCAGAATACGCACAAAATGATGACTTACAAATCTGAATCTCCTCCATAAAAGTTCCGCGCTGCGAAGGTTGCGGCGCAGGCTCATATCGCGAAGCGATGTGAAGCGGAGCATCGCGGAGCGTGCCGTAACCAAAATCGGGGTGGGACAACCGTAGCAACGCGGAGGTTGCGGTGCAGGCTCATATCGCGCAGCGATGTGAAGCGGAGCGGGCCGCAACCAAAACTTTCTCCACATTAATCCCCTTCAGGAAATCGGGGTGGGAAAACAGAAGTGGGGATGCTTCGGGTAGCACCAGGCAAGTCTTAATCCCCTTCAGGAAATCGGGGTGGGAAAACACCGTTATCGCTATTGCAGCAGTTGTAATACCGGGTCTTAATCCCCTTCAGGAAATCGGGGTGGGAAAACCTGATCGAGAACATACAACGCGCAAACATGTCGCGTCTTAATCCCCTTCAGGAAATCGGGGTGGGAAAACAAAGGACAAGGAGTTTGTTTTTGTCGCAGAGTGTCTTAATCCCCTTCAGGAAATCGGGGTGGGAAAACGATGTAGGAGAAAACAAAGATTTTCAAGAGGCGGTCTTAATCCCCTTCAGGAAATCGGGGTGGGAAAACAGCCAAGGCTATCGCCGAGTTTGGTTCGGCTGTGTCTTAATCCCCTTCAGGAAATCGGGGTGGGAAAACGGTTTAAAAATTTATTTTCCACCTCCAGTGGAGGTCTTAATCCCCTTCAGGAAATCGGGGTGGGAAAACACCTCGCTGAGTGCGCCAACCACTGGATGCCGCAGTCTTAATCCCCTTCAGGAAATCGGGGTGGGAAAACCGGCAGCGGAAGGGGAGGAATAAGATGGCTGAGTCTTAATCCCCTTCAGGAAATCGGGGTGGGAAAACTTCTTTCAGCATGTACAAAGTGTTGGGTACGGGTCTTAATCCCCTTCAGGAAATCGGGGTGGGAAAACGTTATCTGGAACTTCGTGAGACAGCAGGTGCTGGTCTTAATCCCCTTCAGGAAATCGGGGTGGGAAAACGTGCAATCAAAACATTTCGGCGCACCTTCAAAAGTCTTAATCCCCTTCAGGAAATCGGGGTGGGAAAACGCAAAACTTCAAAAGGAGGACATATGTCCATCAGTCTTAATCCCCTTCAGGAAATCGGGGTGGGAAAACATGCAGGGAGGGCAGCAACAACAGGCAGTGGTCTTAATCCCCTTCAGGAAATCGGGGTGGGAAAACCGCATTAAGCAACCTGCCATCAAAGCCGGCACAGTCTTAATCCCCTTCAGGAAATCGGGGTGGGAAAACGCCAAGCATCCACTTGAGGGCGATTGCCCGACGGTCTTAATCCCCTTCAGGAAATCGGGGTGGGAAAACCGTTCTGATGTTACGGTAAGTCCTTGACTCTAAGTCTTAATCCCCTTCAGGAAATCGGGGTGGGAAAACAGTACCTTCTGGAAACCCTGCTGTGCCTGGCTTGCGCGGGGCATTATCTGCGCAAGATCGTTGACGGCGTGCGTGCAACGGCAAAGGTGTTCCATTTTTTGGTGTTTTTCTTTCTGATTCAGCCTACTGCGCCACTGCTTGTGGCAAATCCGTGTTTCTTTCAAGTGCGCTTGCATTCTCTCTTATAGCAGCCAGTGGGTAAAGTCTTGCGTGATGGTGGCCGGGCCGATGCTGATGATGTCTTGCCGGTCTGTCTTGGGGAGTGCGTAGAGCGCCAAACGGTCCTCGCGCGGGTCGAGACAGGCCAGTGCGCGTCGCTCCAGCTTGCGGCGTTCATCGCCATCCAGCCAGGCTTCAAACACGCTTTCCTGTGCGCGTTCGCCGAACGATTCGAGTACCTTGACCAGACGCCGTCGTCGTTTGTCATTGGCCACGTCAAAAGCGATGACGGTGAAGATGCCCGTCTCGCTCATCCGATGATCCAATAATCTGTGTTGCGTTGCGTCTGCGTTTGGCGGCCGTGCAGGCGGTAGCGTTCCGGCTGGCGGACGGCGAGCGGATAGGCGCGCAGGCGGTCTTGCCCGGGATCGAGCAGTTGTCGCGCTTCTTCGATCAGTGCGTTGCATTCCGGCTGGCGGAGCCAGCCTTCGAATACGCTTTCCTGTACGCGCTGGAGTTGTTTGCCCAGACATTTGGCCAAGTTGCGGCGGCGTTTGTCGTCGGCGATGTCGTAGGCGATCACCCAGAGCCGCATGTGTCACCTCAACACGAAGGGTTGATAGATCGGCACTGCACCTTCCAGCACCTGGATGTAGTGGGCGATCTGGATGCGCATCATGCGGCGGAAGTCGCCTGTCTCATGGCTGACAGGATGGGTGAGGCGGCTGTTGAGCTTGGCTTCCAGCCGTTCGATGAGCGCGCGGCGCAGCGAGGGGGCAAGCCGGCAGTTTCTTGCCGCGCCCTCCCCGACGATCTGGAATTCGCTTGTGTCGCAGGGCCGGTCGAGCATCAGTTTGAGGACAGTGGCATCCACCACCAGTGCGCGGAATTCTTCTACCAGATCGGAGACGAGCGCGGGATGCCCGTTGCGCACGGCATGCAGGTGCCCGAGGTGCGCTTCGAGTCCGCGCGCGGCGATGAGGGTGAGCAGGTTGTGGTAGAGCACGGCATAGCCGTAGGAAAGCATGGCGTTGATGGGGTCTTGCGGCGGCTGGCGGTTGCGGCCGGTGAAATGCGGTTTCCACGATTCGGGCAGCAGCTCGCGCCATGCAGAAAAATAGTGTTTGGCGGCGATGCCTTCGTAGCCGCGCAGGCTGTCCAGATCGTTGGCGACGAGTGCTCTGGATTGTGCTTCTTTCATGGGGCTGTCCGCCGGATTCTCGCCGCCGGGCCGGAAGCGGTAGTAACGCCGCAGCAGCAGGCGCGAGTTGGCGATCTTGGCCGAGACCAGGATGCGGGCGATGCCAAGGTTGAAGTCGGCATCGCGCCCCCTTTCGTGCTGCAATGCGCGCAGGCTGATGCGGTTATCCAGTGCGGAGATGAAGTGGCCGGGCGGTTGTCCGTTGCCGCCCTGAATGAAGAACCCCGCCCCGCGCGCCATGAGCGCGCGCAATGCGCCAAAGCTGACTGCGCCTTCGTCGGCGACGATGATCTGGTCGATCTTTTCCAGCGGCAGGTTGAGCAACACGTCTTCGCTCTTTTGCACGACGATGCGGCCACCGTCGAGGCGGATGTAGGCCCCCGGCTCGCCCAGATAGAGGGTGCGCAACAAGGGCGCGGCGGGTTCGTCGAAGCTGACTTCGGGGGCGGGTTGGAATTCGGCCGGTGCCTTGGGCGCTGCCATGTCGCCGAGGGTGGTGAGCAGGCGCTGCTTCTTTTTGCTGGCAGACCCTTTGGCGGGCTTGCCGTTCCGTTTGGCTTGCGCTGGCGCCTTGCCTTTTTTGGGTTGGGTGTGTTTGGGTTGATACTCGCGCGGCAATAGCCAGGGCGAGGCTTCAGGATCCTCCGCCCACAGGGCGTCGCCCTCGAAGCGCACGCCCAGAAAGTTGAAGCCCTGCTCGAAGGTGGTGATGCGTGTCTTGTCGAAGTTGATCGCAAGCCCGGCGCTGCCCAGCCACAGCGCGGCCTCCTCCAGCGCGATCTCGGCACCGTGATTGTCTCGCGCGAGGAGGATGAAGTCGTCCGCATAGCGCACCAGCCGGCGACCCTCATCTTCCGTCAGCACTTCATCGAAACCATCAAGGTACAGATTGGAGAGTAACGGCGAAATGGGTGAACCCTGGGGGACGCCGCACTTCGGACGCTCAAAGCCGTCTTTGGTTTTGATCGGTGCGTTCAGCCAGGCACGAATGAGCGGCTGCAAGCTGTCGTCCGGCAATACTTCGGCCAATCTTTCCAGCAGCTGTTCGTGGGGGATGTTGTCGAAGAATGCCTGGATGTCCGCGTCGACGACATGCTCGAATCCCTCGTTGCGCGCCGTGACGATGGCTTGCACCGCATCCGGCACCGAGCGACCGGGCCGGTAGGCGTAGCTTTCGTCTTCGAACAATGGATCGAGGATAGGTACCAGTATCTGGCAGATGGCGCTCTGCAACACGCGGTCGCGCACAGTGGGCACAGCCAGCAGACGCGGGGCTTTTCCGGGGCGTGGCAGCTCGATCCTTAACAGCGGGTCTGGATTGTAGGTATTGCTGATGACTTGCTGGCGGAGTTTGCCGAGACGCAGCAGCAAGTCGTCTCCAAAGCGCTCAAGTGACACACCATCCGCCCCCGCCCCGCCGCCGTTGGCGCGCACGCGGGACCATGCAAAGGCCAGATTATTATCGGTGATGGCGAGGTGGATGAGCATGGCGGGCTGACGCTGTCGGCTTGTTTTCTCCGATTGTGGCAGCGGATTTAAGCAGAGGTCACTGGAAGTCCCCACATGACAAGCTTGTGATGCACAGCCCGCAAATCGGCCGACTTAAGATGCCGATGCTGCGCTCGTAGAACAATGCGTCATCCGGTGGCTGAAGCCCGGTGCATTTCGGATGTTTTCGAAAAACCTGCCGGATGGCCAGACGATCAATACATCAGTTCGCCTTCTTAGTGCACCTCCACAAGGCTGGGAGATGAATGGACTCTTGGGGAAGGAAATGCGGGTGACGAATCGGAAGTCCCGCCGGGTCGCGGCAGTTGGAAATGTTTTGAAGTGAACATTAAGAGTGTGCTGGTCGCGGCATAAGGAGCAGCCGCCAGTGCACCGATCTCAGTGCGGGTAGCGAATGGGGCCGAAGTCTTGATATCCCTCTCCCCGGCTCGATTGGTGGAAGTGAATCTTGCAGGGGAGATTGGACAGTTCTGCACCAATCATCAGCCCAACGCAGCCCGGCCCACCAAAAAACACATGCACCACGTCTGCGGCCATGTAGTTCAACTTTCCCACCGCGCCGTGAATCTCTCCTGACAATTCAGCCATGTCATCCGGCACAACATCCTTCTTTCGATCGATCACCGCGAACCGGTCTTCCGCCACATCAATATGCTGACTTTTCAGGTACCGGACAACTTGCGCCCTCATTTCCGTGTTGGACAAAAGATCCACGATCAACACCGCAGGATCGTCTCCTTTTTCCCGCTTTGCTCTGTTCAACCATTTTTTTCTCTGCCTGGCTTCCCCCATGGCCACTGACCACCAAGTCCAGAAAACCGGTATCGCGATAATCAATCCAACCCATATGCTGATTAAATCAAGATAGTCTCTTGTGAAATTTTCAAGCGTCAATTTTCAATCTCCTTTTCATTACCACCTTGCCCGCGCCTGAGAAACCGTGAGCCGGTTGTTTGCTGTTGAGCTACGGCAATATCGGCAGTCCGCGATCATCATTTTCCAGTGGCGGCAATGCATATCCGTGCTGAAGTTTGCCTCTATCCACCTTCTCGTTGGCCACGAACCATTCATAGTTCTTGCCTTCGGCATTGGGCTGCTGCGAACTTCGCGGATAATGCACCGGCAATCCACTCCCTTTTGCGGCATTAAGGAAGGCGCGAATGATCGGGTGCTCCTCAAAACGCGCAACACCTGCTTTGGGGAAAGATTTCAGGAATGTTCGCTGATAGGCTTCAATGACACCCGCTGCAGATTCGATACTGGCGATCATTTTATTATTTGCAGATGCTGCCTCGCCAAAAGCGCGATATTCAGCGGCCAGCGTTTCGCCATCGCGCAATTCAAGGTTTTCCATCTTCAGCCGAATCGAGCCAAAACCCAAAGGCTTGCCTCCACCCAGCCGGTGGTAATGTTGCTCCGGCAAGTTCAGCAGCCACAGTAGTGCCCCCAGTTCCATGTCCGAAAGATTGTTCACGTCGATGTCGAAAGTGAATTCACTACCCGGCTTCACCCAAGCGGTAATAGAACGATTCTGGTCGCTCTGCGCACCTTCCGCCTGCTTCCACTCCCGATATATCTTTTGCTCACCAGGTTTCAGGGGCGGCAACGCCCCGGTAGTTTTCCAGTAATCAGATTGCACGGACTGAGCTTGATGGGGATAGATCTTTCGCCCCCGCAAACCCTGACCGGCCAGATAGGTTTTCGCTTTTGCCTCGCCTTTAGCATAGGGTTCGCCTTGCACATTCTTTGCCGCATAGAAACGGGACTGTGCCGGCTTGGGCGCCCCCAGGATCGCCAACGGAATGCCCGGGAACTTTTCAATTACAGACTTCCCCTGCACACAAGTCACGGTACCTATACGCAGTTGACCTTTATGCTGGCCATGACCGCCCTGTTTCACCCATCCGAATACGCGGTCGGCAGGGGAGAGTTGTTCTAAATCAAGCGCTGGTAGGTTTGAGCTATGCTGGAGCTGGCCGGGAGCAGACTGGTAGAGCTCACGGGAAATTAGGACTGGATAGATCGCCAGAACCTTCTTGGGTGCCTTGACATCATCGACTTTAAGATAACAAAGGGTACCCGGTGTAAGGTCATTCTGACTCGGCTTTTCTCCTGCGGTCTGTATATGGCGAGAAAACTCGCCATATTTCAATGCGCTTGGACGAGGCAATTTATTATCCAGCTCACGCTTATTGGCCAAACGATAATCCGTGATCAAGGTTCGCCATTTCGCCTTGATTTCATCGTTGAGAGGAATGGCTTTCGATTCTGCCGCATTTTTTGCGAAGAACAGTCGTTCGTCATGCTTGTTCGCCATGTTCTGATTGTTGATGCATAGCCACCCCTGCACAAACTGAAGCGGCTCCCCTGAAACCGGCGAGGATCTATCCCCTTTTTTCGGGCTTGATCTAAAGTGTTTCTGTTTGATTGACTCGTCCGGACTGATGGCGACCACTCGCCAGAACTTAAATCCCCGCTGGTGTTGCCACAGCTCGATCCATGCCCATACTTTCTGCCCATGCTTGTTTTTTGATGGCTTCTCGCCATGCTGGATCAAATCACCGATCTCACGACGATAGCTGGCTGGAATCCATGCCGCACGTTGAGACTTATCGTCCATGCCATACAACAATTCAAGGTGCCCATCATCACGGACACGCGCAGGGATGAAATCAACATCACCCCTGGCAGGATTGCGAAAGGCAAGCGAATCATCGTGATCTTTGAAAATCGCCATTCGGCTGTTGGTCACCGACTCATACATTGAGCGCAGCATACCCTTGACTGTGGTCGGCGGCAGATATGGTGCGCCGCTGACATCTGTACGCACGTCGAAAACTTTGTGCCCTCCTGCATGCTCGCGACCATTGTCAGGAATGAGTAGCGGTGTCACCGTGGCAAGCTTTACTCGGATACTGCCGGTCCAGTGCTTAGGGTGATATCGATGATGCCCGACAGGCTTTCCATCCGCCAACCCGCCTCTATCCGTATCCCGGGGCCAGGCTGGAACAAAATTGTAGGGATTCTCAAATTGGCCTGCCAATGAGGAATACCCTGCAGGCACCTCTGCCGCACGAACCTTCCATTCCTCTCCTTTCAACCGCACACGCTTCGGCTGCCCCTGCTCCATCTCGAACTGGACAAGTAATGATGGATCGACTGACTTGCCTGCTTCTAGGCTCTTGACGACTTTATTTAGCGCATCCGAAATCTCGGAAGACAAAACGCGCTGATCAGTGCCTTTTTTTGTTGGCACTTCAATCTTGATTTGAACTTTCTTTTCTTTTCCAACGGTGACAGGAATCAAACGGGACTCAAATATCGGGTTCTCGCTCATCATTTTTCTCCCTTGATAATCACTAGCCCCAACATTCGCTCTTCTACCACCATCCGGTTGCCATCCTCTCCCGCTCTGCCCGGCGCAAGCCCGATGTATTCGCGCCCGCGCCAGGCGACGCGCGATTTGTCTGAAGCTTCGACCGTCAAGGGGATGGCCAATACGCCATGCCGGGGGGCATTCATCAAACGCCAACCGGGCTTGTCCGCATCACCACCCAGAACGCCGGTCAGCACACGATCTCCGTCCAATTCGGTCAAGCCGTCCAATCGGCTCAGTGCGTTCCAATCTGCCGGTTGGCACGCCTGATCTTCTGCCAGCAACACCGCCGTCCCTTCACCCTGCCCTGCTGCATCGCGCAGCCAGCGCAGTTCAAGGTTGGCGTTGCAGAAACGCGCTTCATAAACTTGATCGAGTGCGAGCGGCGCGGCAGTCTCGATCACGCCACTCACACAACGCGCAAAGCGGAACACTTGCGGGCTGATGCAGTAACCGATGAATTCGCCAGAAATGGCTTGCAGGGCCTGCTGCAAAGTGCAGGATGCGTTTTGCCAGGAATAGAGTGTGGTCATGCGACCTCCGTGGTTTGGGCTTGCAACCAATCGGCCCAAGCTTGTTTGAGGATGGGGTAAAGCGGACTGGTCTGCCAATCGTTTTCCAGAACGAGGGGGTCAGAAAGCTCTGCATCGACCCCCTGTACGCCTCGGAGCTCAACCCGTTCAACCGACAAGTCGCCGTAGCCACGATTAACACCGAAGCCCAAGGGGATGCGACCTTGCCCAAGGTCACGCAACACCAACCAGAGCAAAGCAAGTGCCGCATGATTATCCTTGCCACGCTTCAGGTCATAGCGCAGACGGATCGGCTCCCATTCGATGCTTTTGTCCGGTTCTACGGTGTTGAACAGCGCACCATCGGAAGCGCCGCCGGTCCAACGGTCGATGGCGACATGGTCGGCTTTGTAAAGTTTGTTGTCTTGCCCCGACCAGGCGTTGTTCTTGACATCCCTTTCTCGCCACTCGGTATCGAGTAGTGCGAATTGGCTGTAGCAGCTATCGACACTCAACAAGGCACGAGCGCCCCCGCCTGATTTGGTATTTCCTGCCACGGTCTCGTCTTTGCCACGTGCGCTGCCGAATAGTTCTTTAACCAACGGCACATCCACCTGATCGAAATGCTGGCCAGCCTTGACTTCCAATTCCAGCACGGTGCGGATGATGCGTTCGGCTTGTTGACGCAAGGCTCCCTTGATGGCTGACCCAGGCAAGGTCAGTGCAAATTTCCCCTCATGCGTGCGGGAAATGAAGGGCAGCATGTCGGCTTCGATGCCGTCCTGTGCAGCCTTGCTCATCAGGGGCCCTCGCGGCTGCCAATGGATGGCGATGGTGAGCGGTGCTATGGGTGACGCGTGCGAAATCGACTTCAGCGTGCTTTCCCAGTCTGCCGCTGCTTCTTTTCCCTTGCCAGATCTCAGCCACTCCAGGATACCGGCACGGCTTTCCCATTCGATCTCGCGTGCACTGGCCTTTTCCAGCTTGAGCCGACCAAAGCCGCGCGTGATACTGCCCCCCAAGGGAATATCGCCCGCTTCCAAAGCTTGCTTCAGTTGCTGCATTTGAATGCGCACCATCTGAAGTTTGTCTCCCTCGGCAGGCACTTCGCGTTGCAGCCGAAAACTGAAGCGGGTGCCTTGCGGCAACACTTGGCGATCGAACTTCACACCTTCGAAAGCACCACCGGTCTTGCGGTCTATACCGACGCCGTGCCACAACTCGGCCTGCGGCGCTTCTTCAGCCGGCGCATCATCGATGATGATGAATGAAGCATGGCCTTTGCTTTGCTCAGCATAGCCCCAACTCTCATTCTTGCCGTCCTCCCAGGCGCGGATCGCGCCCGCCAATGACGTGCCCGGTATATAGAACTGCCCCTTGCCATTGGTGGCGAGTGGCATGTCGATGGTGTCGCCGCTATCTGCCCCACCTATATGAATGGGCGTTTGTGCGACCAGCTGACCTTCCAGGACCAATGTGTGGGTGATGTGGCGCGCCATGTCAGTTGCCCTCCTTGTTTGCAGCTTTGCTTGCTTTGCGCTTTTCTTCCTCGGCGCGTCGATCAAGTTCCGCGCCGATCACTGTGAGCCAGAAGATGCGCGTGGCTTCAGCTTGCATCTTTGAATCCTTGTGCACTTTGATATAGTCCCAAACGGAATCCTCTTTCTCGGCTTGTTGCCTGAGTATCTTCCGGGATTTCTCCGGCCATTTTTCCTTGCGGTTGGCTATCGCTTCCAGATGATCCAGCCATTGCTTGAAGGCGGCAGCCCCCCGCCAATTCTCAAACTGACTGCGTAATGCACCCAGCTGACTGTTTTCCGGCTTGTTGTCATTCCAGCCCCATTCCTTTGCACGCTCTGCAGCCTGTGCCAATGCCTGCCGGCGCAAGGCTGTGCGCAACGCTCGCCGTTGCAGCAGTTTGATGAACGAGTCATCTGCGTTCTTTAGGTCATTGTTCTTGTCGCTCGATTCCGGCTTTTCTTTTTTCTCTGCATTGAATGGCTGGTCCGCGTGAACGGACAATAAGGGGGCATTCAAAACCACTTCGCCATAGCCTTCCCCCCTGCGCTCGCCCAAGCCTTGCTGCACGAGCGTCTGTAGTCGATTGATGTCCACTGCACCCTCGAATAGAAAGCACGAACCGGCGGCCAATCCAAAGCGCGTCGGGCGCGGTTCGTTCCATGCGTTGTTCCAGCCATCATCTCGGAAGCTGCGTACAAAGGCAGCTTTGCACGCCAGGGTAGTGCCGAGCTGGACATTGAGCCATTCAGCAAAAGCTGTGGCATCTGTGATTGGGCGCAGATGAGCATCCCGGGCAAGCAGCGGTGAAGCAATCCAAAGAGAAAACTCCCGGGCTGAACTTGCGGACGCATCCACTGTTCTGGTCACAGGTTTCCCTGCGGACAGTTGCACGCGACCGTAGTCGTCTTTCTTGGCTCGACCGATGCGAACGATTCCGGACAGGGCGACATCTTGCGGTAATTTTTCCAGTACGCCGCCGTTGATCCACAGCTCGGCACGGAAGCGCTGCCCCGGCGCGATGGCTTCATAGGTATAGACGCCGCCCACATCGGCATTCGGGCGCTGTTCCTTGTCATCGATCACGGCATGCGTTGCAGCGACTTTAGTAACCGTCATTTTCTGGAATTTGCGTGTCTCACCTTGCGACTTAAACGCAACCGGCACATAGCCGCCGCGCAGTTGCTTGCGCTGCACAGCATCACCCTTATGGCCATACAGCTCATTGATGACGATTTCAGGATTGTCTTTCTCCTCCATCAAGGCGGCCGGGGCAGGCAATAGCCTAATGTCTTCATCAACAGGGTATGCATTGTGGATCTGGATACGCCCGGCGGCCAGATGTGCGGTCAGTTCTGCGGCGCGGTCGCCCAACAGGGCACGCAACTTTTTATCCAGCGCAGGCAGCAGCAAGGAACCGGGGATGTGGTCGCGGCTCTCGATGACGTTACCTGCCGTGCCGGCTGGAATGACTACCGGGGACAGTAAAAAAAGATCGAGCGGGATGACATGCCAGGCATCACTGCGCACTACGACAGTCGCCCCGAGCTGCAATCTGTCATGCGTATCGACTTGGCCCAATTCGGGTGGCTCGGCATCGAGCAGCTCCCAGTTGCCAGCCACCTCTTGAAGCACCAGTTTGCATCGCCCGCCCCCTCGACGCCGCTTGGCACCGATACGTTCCACTCCTTTGCAACCGGCTGCCAGCAGGATCATGGCGGCCTGCCTTGCCTGCCCTTGCAGCGCATCGTCCAGTTCCAACTCGGCTTCAAGTTCGCTGCCGGCAATGACGACCTCTTCCATGCGCAGCATGTTCGACTTGGCCATGCCACTGGTGTTATCCACCTCAAGACCAGGCTTGATGAAAGTCAGCGCAGCTTTAAGTTCTTCAGAGGATTGCAGGGCATTGCGAAGACTGCTTTCAAAGCGCGCCTCACTGATGCGTACCCGGGCTGCACTCGTGGTGGCCGGATCGTTCACTCCTTTGCTCTGCTGACCGAACAAGGTGGCGGCGAAATGCTGCCATGCACCTGTTTCCGCATCTTCATCCAAACCGCGTGCGATCTTTTCGCAGGCATCACGCAACAGACCGGTCAGTGTTTTGGCGGGCACATAGGGCAACCCGTCTTGTGGATGTCGTCGCACGACCCGGTCGATATGCCCGGTCGCACCCGCGCCCTCACCGATGTGCCAGTCTGATTCAAATGTGAGATGGAGTTTCATGGCTTTGCTTTCTCCGCTTGCTTGTCAGATTTTCCAATTGCCCAGAACTCAGCGCTAGTGAGTGCATCGAGGAATCGGGTGCTGGCGGTTTTTCCGCTACCGGTAAAGAATGAGCCGTCATCTTCATAGAGGCTATCCAATCCTGAACGCTCCAGACGTTTGACTTCCTTGATCCGTGCATCCGCCACTGCCTTGCCCTGTGCCACTGCCTCGCGCAGCATGTGTGTCTGGCTGCTCGGCAATCGGTAACGCCCCTCATCATCAACTGCAGCCAGCGCTTCGACCCGACTTATCAGCTTATCCAGATGATGAGACTCGGCCCATTGGGTGTCTTGTGCGCCGCCTAGTTTTTCCAGTGACGTGACGACATAGGGGCCGCTCCAAAGCTTTTCGCCAGCGGGTGCTGTGCGGCGCTTGGTACGTATGTCATCCAGACTGGAAAACGCAGCATCGAACAGGATGTGGAAATCGAGGGATGAGCAAGGGAATGGATCATTTCTTTCTTTCTGCCGTACTTCTTTCTTGGTTTGTTTGGCCGACTTGAGCAAGGTTTCGGCAAGGCTGTGCGCACTATGGAAGGGGAAATGTTTCTTGACGATCGCGACCCCTGCTCCGGCAGAAAGTCGCCCAGCACCCAGTGCCTTTTCAGCGATGCGTGCAATAGTGGGTGAATGTGGGGCTCCGGTTTGTACTTCAAACGCTTTCAGGAATGCGTTGGTAAAGGGCAAGGCGTAACGCCCATCCACCAGCACGGTGACATCGTCACCGCCTAGCAGCAGCGGAACCACGGGCAGGCGTTTGCCACCGCGATTCATTTCTCTGACCGCATCCAGTCCGACGAGATGCTGGCATGCCGCATAGAAAGCGGCCTCCGTTGCCGCATCAAGCTCAATGGAGAACGCGCGTAGTGTGGAGAGATAGTCCTCTTCATCCAGCCACTCCTTGAATTTCATCATGATCTGGCCAAGACCGTTGCCATCCGAGAACATGACCCCGAGCCAGGATAGATCTTCAAATTCAGTTTCCAGTTGATCCGCGCCGCTGGAAATAAATATACCGTCTTCATTACTCTTGAAAACTTTGCGGATGCGCTGAAACCATTGATCAGCCACTTCGCGCTTCTTCAGAGCTGGTTCGGCGAGAAAATCTGCATTTTTCTTTTCGTTAGCACTTGCCGGCAATCCTGAAGTTGCGCAGGGTTCGCAAAACGGCAGCATGGCAAAGCGTTGCGCCGGAGTCGGCATGAGATCACGGTTGCGATTGAAGCGCTCGTGGACATGCTTCATCGCCTCTGCCACGGACTCCTTATCCCTGCCCCTCAGCTCAACGATAGCACCGGTGATGGACAGGCCGGGCGCTTCGCGTACCGCTTGCTCGGTAACCTTGCTGATGATCGCCTTGGCCTTGGCCTCGTCATTGAGCAGCAACAATGATTTGCCGGAAGTGCTCAGGATCACCTCAACCGATTTATCTGGAAGGGTGTTATGTTTATTAAGCCACTCTCGGAATGCCGGGGGATTGTCAGTTTGCATCCCGGAAAACCCGGCAGCTTTCAGCACCCATTCTGTGCCTGCACGATAAGTAAGTTCGGACGCACCGATGTTTTCACGCAGTTTATTGGTGGCATAGACATAGGCTTGGTTGCCCGATGTTTCAAAGAATGCCAGGTATTGTTTCTCGCTCATCAGTGCTCCTCAATTACGAATTCAATTTACAACGATCCCGCCAAACCCGAATGCCGTCTTCCCGCCCACCTGGATCAGTTCGGCCAATCTCAGCCAGGGCAATGAGCGTCGCATGTCGCCTTGATAGTCAACCTGCCCGGTCAATCCTTCGAACTGCATCTGCTGGCCGCTGCGTGCGGATCTGCGTTCAATCGTGAATGGGATGACGTTGGCATTTTCGATGCCGACCGCCTCGGCTTCGGCGAATAGCCCTGCCCGTTCGCTTTTTGGTAAGGGGGTGTCTGCCTGGGCGGCATGCGCCAATTGGTCGATCCGACTCATTACTCTGCGCATGAGCTGGGCATAGCACGGTGCGGTGCGGAGCAGTTCGCCGCCCTCTTTGATGCGTAACGGAGTGGTGAATCGCACGGTGCTATGCGCGCCAGGGGCTGGTTCTTCATGCAGCCAGCCTGCAAGGTCATGCGCTTGCGGCAAGGTGATGAAACCTTGCTCGGTGGTAAAAAAGCGAACCTCAGACTCGGGGGAGAGGTGGCTGATTGCGATGACGTCGTAGCTGCCTCCGGGGCGCAGACCGATCACGCCAAGTTCGGCGATGGCTTGTGCGACAGCGAGTGCGTATTCGATCCCGGCTCCGAACAAGGTCATCCGCAATTCAAATATCGCCCCGGCTGGGTATTCGGCCTCGGCTGGTGGCAGGATGGCGTAGAGCCTGGATTCCGGCTCGGTCTGGTAGAGCGTGGCAAAGGCTTGGGGCGATGCCTTGGCGAGCATCTGCCCGATCCCGCCATGCCAGATGCTGCCGGAGAAGCCGGGGAAACGTATGCCGCTGGAACGCAATGTGAAGCGCAGCGGGAGCATGCGCAGCGGTTGTCCAGCTTGAACCATTCCCATCTCAGTCATTCCCGCCAAGCGAAAGGCCCTTGATCTCGATCTTGTCTTCTGGATAGGTCAAAGCGTACTTTTTCAGGTTGCCGCGATCACCCTTGATTGCGTGCAGTTCGAACGGGTGGCCGCGATGCTTGCCAAGCTCTTGCCGTATCCCGCCGTTGACGTGGTGCAGCATGTTCGCCCAGTCGTCCTTGCCGAATCCTTCTGCGAAAGCGCGCCTTGCTTCTTCGTAATCCGGGTGCATGCGGTCATGCCCTAGCACAGCCAGATAGGCGGAAAAATATTCGTTCATTTGCGGATTATCGCGACCCAGCGTGTCTTTCCAACTGATCCACGCTGCATCGCCGTGCGCCAGCCTGCGCTGTGCATGCCAGGTGTAGAAAGCCAGTTCGCGCGGTGAAAACTTGACCGCCACCCCGCCGCAGACAAGCTGGCGATTCGGTATGTCGATCTTGAGCAAGCTGTTTGGCAAGCTCTGCTGCACCGCCTGCACGGCATCGGTATAACTTGCCTTGCCATCCAATAGTTCGGAGGGGATCCCTTCACGCAAGCGCACAAAGGGGATCTCTGCCAGCCAGATCTTTGCGTCGTCGGTGGTGATGGGGCGTTCATCCACAAGCGCGCCGACCATGCTTCTGGCAAAGATCGTTTGGGATGCCGGCGGTTTGTAGAAGAATTCGCGGTGACCTTCGAATTCGGGCGAGACCAGGACATGGGACAGCCGGTCCTGCTCCCTGCCATACAGGGAAAGTCCATAGCCGAGATAGAAGCCCATGGTCTTGCGCCCGCCAGCCAGACAGGCATGGATGGCACAGTCTTCATCCTGTGTGAAGGAACGCAGCCAGGCCACGATCTGGTCGGCGGCATTCTCATTGTCTTCGGGCGAGACGATGTCCTGTAGCGGCTTTCCCGTGACATCGGTGAGTATCTTTACATTCTCCGGCGGGAATGCGATCTGCCCCGCAAGCCCGTAGTCATGACAGAACTCATGGAACTTGCCTTTGGTTTTATCCAGAAGCTGCAAGCGGATGCGGTGCGCACCTTCCGTGGTTGTGACGACATGGACTTCCGTCGGCACGAAAGGCTGCGCACTTTGCGTCAGCGCATAGAGCGTCTCGGTGAGAATCTGTGGTGTGGTTCCTGCCACAGCAAGTAATACACGACGTTCGAATTCGTGTGGTGCACGTTGTTTCGGTTGCAACGAATCAGCTCCTGTTTTTATTTTTGCTTTTCCTGTAGCAGGCCAGACTGTAATTCGGCACTGCGAACAGGGTCAAGGTGTTTTTCACATTCTGTTTTTCACATTCATTTCAATCATCGAACAGCGATGATGAAAAAGTATCGTCGAACGAGGAGAAAGTATCGTCGGAAATGGATGAGAAGCTGTCATCGAACGACGAACTGCTCGTGCCGTACAGATTCCCCTCGATATCGAGACATCCGACCATGGGCAGGCCGGAAGCGGGATTGATGCTGCCACACCCCATGTCATCGTCATCGAAGCTGGAGATCGAGCTGCTCCAATCCTCCGAATCGTCATCCCCCATCAGCCCGGAAGCGGTTGCCGCTCCGGCCAGCAGGCTCGATGTGTCTTCCTCCGCATTGCGATCACCCGTGCTGGCGCCGGTGAATGAATTTCGAGCCCCCCCGCCTGCCGCCGAAGACAGTGCCAACACCGCAATGACAACGCCGATTATCCAGAGTGTGGTCGCCATGTATTCCTCCATGAGTTTCATCGTGGGTGGATTCTAGTCACCCCATTCCGGCGATAGCAGCTGACAAGCTTGTCCGTCACCTTTTATTCGCACACAAAGAAACGGGCCAGCGATGCTGGCCCGGTTGCGGGTTATTCAGAAGATGGTTGGTTGGCTGTGTCGACCTTTGGCTTCTCCAAATGCTCTGTGGCGCGGAGCATATGCTCAATCGCCACATCCGCCACCTGCGCGGCAGGAATACCCAGACGGCTCGCCAGCTTCCTGATGGTCACTACGCGTTCATCAGTCCCTGTCACAATTCCGAGCAACTCCGCCTGCAAGCGCTCTGCCTGCTCGACCTTCTTCTGCTGATTGGGTTGAAGCAAGCGCTGCGGCTCGCTGTCCAGCTTGTGTTGCGGCTCGAACGGGTCATCCAGCTTCACTCTCAGGTACTTGCCCAGAACTGCCTGGATACAATCCTGACAGAAGTCGCCTTCCACTGCATTGCCGTCACCGAACACGCTTCCAAAACCCGCCCTGAACGAAACAATGAACCGCTCCTGCCATTCCATCATGTCGTCTTGCTGATCCATCGCCTTCCCGCAGCGGTCACAGGTGCAGACGAGTCTTTCCACAGTCACAGATTTATATTGCAACATTTCAATTCCTTTCTTAACGATTAAAGAGCGCTCGCTCGAGGCGAGCGAATACGAATGCCTGCCTTGGCAGGTTTCGTCCGTAGGAATTGAGATGTGCGAATGTTAGTACGAATGAAAGGCTTCCGGCTTCACACAAGCTTGTGATGAAGCCCATCTATACGTATTGGACTGCCAGGTACAAACGGCGCCGAATCGTATTTGAGGGATGAGGGGATGTTGCTTATTAGCCACGTCAAAACCCGTCAAATTTCATCCAAATTTCAGGGTATTTGGCGGTATTTGAAGGTATGAATAAGTACCGTAAGTCATTGGTGCGGAAGACAGGACTCGAACCTGCACACCTTGCGGCGCTGGAACCTAAATCCAGTGCGTCTACCAATTCCGCCACTTCCGCGTGGGAGACGTGCATTATAGCGGCGGGATATTCAGACTGCTGCGATTTCCACCACGCTGCGGCCGCGCGACTGACCGGCAATCAGCGCGGGAAAGACCTGCTCCAATCCGGCCAAGGGGACGCGCCGGATCATGTCTTGCAGATGCAGCGGGCGCAGATCGTTGGCCAGCCGTTGCCAGATCATCTTGCGTAGCGGCATCTTCGTCGCGGCCGAATCCACCCCCAGCAGTTTCACGCCGCGCAGAATGAACGGGAACACCGATGTATTCAATTCGACGCCGCCGGCATTGCCGAAACTGGCGATCGCGCCTTCCTGCTGCATGCTGCGCGTCAACCAGGCCAGCGTTGCACCGCCCACCGCATCCAGCGCCCCCGCCCACTGTGCTTTTTCCAGCGGCCGCATGCTGTTCAGATCGACCGCACTGCGCAACAGGATCTCGCGTGCACCGAGCGATTGCAGATAGGCACTTTCGGGTTCCTTGCCGGTCAGCGCCACCACGTGATATCCGCGCTGCGCCAGCATCTGGATGGCCAGACTGGATACGCCGCCGGTCGCGCCGGTCACGATCACCTTGCCGCTTTCCGGCGTCAGTTCGTTCTGCTCCAGGCGATGAATGGCCAGTGCTGCAGTAAAACCCGCCGTGCCCAGCGCCATCGCATCGAACAACGACATCCCCTGTGGCAAGGCCACCACCCAGTCGGCCGGCACCCGCACGTATTCGGCGAATCCACCATCGTGCGCCACGCCCATGTCGTAACCCGTCACCAGCACCGGGGCGCCCGCCTTGAAGCGCGGATCGGCTGAACTTTCCACCACACCCGCCGCATCAACCCCGCCCACACAGGGGAAACGACGGATGACTTTGCCCGCACCGGTCGCGGCGAGCGCATCCTTGTAGTTCACGCTGGAATAGGCAGTGCGAATCAGCACATCACCCGGATCGAGATCATCCAGTGTGAGGTCGACAAAGCGGCCCTGCGACTTGCCGCCTTCGTCAAAAATACGAAAAGCACTGAAGCGATTCATCCCGGATTATTCATTAGGGCGTAGGTCGGGCTTCAGCCCGACATGTCGGGTTAAAACCCGACCTACACCATTCGTCAAAGATACGATAGGCACAAAAGCGGTTCATCACAAATCCAGCAGCACCAGTCCCGGATTTTCCAGGAACTCCTTGATCGCCACCAGAAACTGCACGGCTTCACGCCCGTCGATGATGCGGTGATCGTAGGATAGCGCAAGGTAGTTCATCGGTCGGATGACGACCTGGCCGTTCTCTGCCACGGGGCGATCCTTGGTGGCGTGGATGCCGAGGATGGCGCTTTGCGGCGGATTGATGATGGGGGTGGAAAGCATGGAGCCGAACACGCCGCCGTTGGTGATGGAGAACGTGCCGCCGGTTAGTTCTTCCATGGTGATTTTGCCGTCCTTGGCACGCGCGGCGTAATCGGCGATGCGATGTTCGATATCGGCCAGCGACATGCGGTCGGCATCGCGCAGGATGGGCACCACCAGCCCGCGCTCGCTGCCGATCGCCATGCCGATGTCAAAATATCCGTGATAGATAAAATCCTTGCCATCGACCGAGGCGTTAACGACGGGGAATTTCTTCAGTGCATATACCGCCGCTTTGACGAAGAAGGAAGAGAAACCAAGCTTGACTCCGTGTTTTTGTTCGAAGCGATCCTTGTAGCGGCTACGCAGTTCCATCACCGGTTGCATGTTCACTTCATTGAAGGTGGTGAGAATGGCGGCGTTCGCCTGCGATTGCAGCAGGCGTTCGGCGATACGCTGGCGGATGCGGGTCATCGGCACGCGCTGCTCGTTGCGCTCGCCCGCCGCCGTCGGCAGGCTCGGCTGCGCAGGGCTGGCGGCGCCATTTTTTTGCAGCGCGCCGCGCACATCTTCCTTGGTCACCTGCCCGTGTTTTCCGCTGCCCTGCACTTGGGCGGGATCGATCTCAAGTTGGTGCGCCAGTTTGCGTGCCGAAGGGGTGGTTTGGGCGAAACCCGTCGGCTCTGGCGCAACCCTGGCCGCCACTGCAGCTTCCGGCGCCACGGTTTTTTCGGCGGGTGGCGCGTCCGGCGTCACGACGGGTGCGCTTTGCGCAACCGCTTCCGTGTCAATCTCGGCAATGACTTCACCACCGCCCACCTGCGCTCCGTCTTTTTTGATGATCTTGCTCAGCACCCCACTTTTGATCGCCGGCAACTCGAGCACGACCTTGTCGGTTTCGATGTCAATCAGGTTCTCGCCTTCGCTCACCGCGTCACCGGCTTGTTTGTGCCAGGTCAGCAGCGTGGCTTCGGTCACGGATTCGGATAGCTGCGGAACTTTGACTTCAATGATGCTCATGGCGGACTCCCGGTCGGTTTTTGATATCGAGATCGGGACGGAAGGCCGCCTCGATCACTTCTTTCTGTTGCGCCTGATGGACGGCCAGATAACCGGCGGCAGGCGATGCCGAGGAGGGTCGCAAGGCGTAGCCCAGCTTCATACCGGGGCGCATGTGGCGCAACAGATAGTGCTGGATACGATGCCAGGCACCCTGGTTGCCCGGTTCTTCCTGGCACCAGACCACTTCAGTTGCCTGCGGATAGGCGGCGATTTGGGCGGAAAATTCTTCGTGCGGAAATGGATACAACTGTTCCAGCCGGATAATCGCCATATTATCGATGCCTCGTTCGCTCCGCCCTTTGATGAGGTCGTAATACACCTTGCCGCTGCAGGCAATGATGCGCCGCACCTTGGCGTTGTCCAAACTGTCAACTTCCGGGATCACCGGCTGGAAAAGACCGTCGGTGAAATCTCCGATAGGCGACGATGCATCCTTGCTGCGCAGCAGACTCTTGGGGGTGAACACGATCAGCGGCTTGCGGAACGGGCGCAGCATCTGGCGACGCAACAAATGGAATATCTGCGCCGCGTTGGAGGGAATGCATACCTGGATGTTGTAGTCGGCGCACAGTTGCAGATAGCGCTCGATCCGTCCGGAAGAGTGTTCCGGGCCTTGTCCTTCGTAGCCGTGCGGCAGCAACAGCACCAAGCCGCACAGCCTGTCCCACTTGGCTTCGCCGGAGGCGATAAACTGGTCAATCACAACCTGCGCGCCATTGGCAAAGTCGCCGAACTGCGCCTCCCACAGGCTGAGTCCATCCGGCTCTGCCGTGGCATATCCGTATTCAAACCCAAGCACCGCCTCTTCCGACAGAATCGAGTCAATCACCGCAAAATCCGCCTGCTCCTCAGCAAGGTGCTGCAACGGAATGTAATCGTCCTTGTCCCAACGCTGACGGTTTTGGTCGTGCCATACCGCATGCCGGTGAAAAAAGGTGCCGCGTCCGCAATCCTCGCCGGACAATCGCACCGGATAGCCTTCGGTCAGCAGACTGGCGTAGGCGAGGTTTTCCGCCATCCCCCAATCCAGCGCCAGTTCGCCGTTGCCCATCGCCCGGCGATCGGCAATGATCTTTTCCACGCGCGAATGCAGCTTGAAATTCGGCGGCACTTCAGTCAGGCGCTGTGCCAGTTTTTGCAGGCGGGACAGGGACAGACGGGTATCGGCCGGCGTGGTCCACGGGATATCACCGCGGAATTTCGACCAACTCACCGCAAACTCGTGTTTGAAATTGGTCAATACCGGCTGCACGGGATTGCGCCCTTCATCCAGCGCGGCGTGGTAAGCCTTGACCTTGCCCTGCGCCTCTTCCGCACTCAACACGCCTTGTTCAACCAAGCGCTGCGCATACAGCGCGCGGGTGCCGGGATGCTGGTTGACCTTGCGATACATCAAGGGCTGCGTCACCAGCGGCTCGTCCTGTTCGTTGTGTCCCAGTTTGCGGAAGCACACCATGTCGATCACCACATCCTTGCCGAACTGCATGCGGTAGTCGAGCGCAATCTCCGTCATCCGCAGCACCGCTTCCGGATCATCCGCGTTGACGTGAAAGATGGGGGCCTCGATCATCTTGGCCACGTCGGTGCAATAGTTCGAGGAGCGCGCATCGCGCAAATCGGAGGTGGTGAAACCAATCTGGTTGTTGACCACGATGTGCACCGTGCCGCCGGTGCGGTAGCCGCGTGTCTGCGCCAGATTCAGGGTTTCCTGATTGACACCCTGACCGGCGAAGGCCGCATCGCCATGCAACAGAATCGGCATCACTTGCTTGCCTTTCAGATCGTGGCGACGATGCTGGCGCGCGCGCACGGAACCTTCCACCACCGGATTAACGATCTCCAGGTGGGACGGATTGAATGCCAGCGTGAGGTGCATCGCGCCGCCCGCGGTATCGATGTCGGAAGAGAATCCCTGGTGGTATTTCACATCACCCGAACCGAGCTGTTCCTTGTGCACACCCTCGAACTCGGCGAACAGCTCGCTCGGCAATTTCCCCAGCGTATTGACCAGCACGTTCAGCCGTCCGCGGTGGGCCATGCCGATCACGGTTTCCTTCACCCCCTGTGCGCCCGCGCGCTGCAACAGCTGGTCAAGCAAGGGGATCAGGGTATCACCGCCTTCGAGCGAAAAACGTTTTTGCCCGACAAACTTGGTGTGCAGGTAACGCTCCAGCCCCTCCGCCGCCGTCAGCCGTTCCAGAATGCGTTTTTGGGTTTCCACGGGATAGGCAATCACCCCGCCCGCCCCTTCCAGCCGCGCCTGAATCCAGCGCTTCTGCGGCACGCTGGAAAGATACATGTATTCGGCGCCAATGGAGGAACAGTAGATGCGGCGCAGGCGTTGCAGAATTTCGCGCAGCGTCATGCGCGCGCCGCCCACCAGCGAACCAGTGTTAAACATCTGATCCATATCCGCTTCGTGCAAGTCGTAGTAGGCCGCGTTCAGTTCAACCACATCGGGTGGCGGATTGCGCCGCAAGGGATCGAGATCGGCCACCCGCAAGCCCAAAAAACGGTGGGCGTTGATCAGTTGCAGCACCGACGCCTGTTTGCGCATCACTTCGGCGGTGCCGGCAACCGGGGCCGCAAGCGCGTTAGCGGGACTGTCGGATTGCAAAAAAAAGCGGCGTATGGCGCCGTGCGCCACATCCCTCCGCGCACCGGATGCTTGCCACTGGTCGAACAGCGCGCGCCATGACGCAGGCACGCTGCCCGCATCGTTCAGATAGTCTTCGTACAAGCCTTCGACAAAGACATTGTTTCCGCCATTAAGCAGGGAAGTTTCCTGCATCGCCTGCAGATAGGTTTTGCCATCGGGGGCATTCATGCTGGTGCTCCGTTCAGGAACGTTTGTTCAGCGCCACAAAATTGCGGCGCACCGGACCTTGATACAACTGGCGCGGACGGCCGATCTTCTGATCCACATCGGCGATCATTTCATTCCATTGCGACACCCAGCCAATGGTGCGCGCGACGGCGAAAATGACGGTAAACATATTGATCGGAATCCCCAGCGCGCGCAGCACAATGCCGGAATAGAAGTCCACATTTGGATAAAGTTTGCGCTCGATAAAATAGGGGTCGGCCAGCGCCGTCTTCTCCAGGGTCATCGCCAGATGGAACAGCGGGTCGTTCTCGAGTTTCAATTCCTTCAGCACCTCGTAACAGGTCTGGCGCATCACATTGGCACGCGGGTCCATATTCTTGTACACGCGGTGGCCGAAACCCATCAGGCGATATTTCTTGTCCTTCACGCCTTGCACATATTCCTCGACCCGTGACACATCGCCGATCTCCTCCAGCATCTTCAGCGCCGCCTCGTTGGCGCCGCCGTGCGCCGGCCCCCACAGCGCGGCAATGCCGGAAGCCACGCAGGCAAACGGGTTGGCTCCGCTGGAACCGGCCAGACGCACAGTGGAAGTCGAAGCGTTCTGCTCGTGGTCGGCATGCAAAATCAGGATGCGCTCCAGCGCGCGCACCAGCAGCGGGTTGGGTTTGTATTCTTCCGCCGGGGTGGCAAACATCATGTACATGAAGTTCTCCACATAGCCAAAGCGGTTCTGCGGATACATGAACGGTTCTCCCACGTGATATTTGTGCGCCATCGCGGCAATGGTCGGCACCTTGGCCAGCAGGCGCTGGGCGGAAACTTCACGGTGCTTTGGATTGTTGATGTCGAGCGAGTCGTGATAGAACGCCGACAGCGCGCCAACCACGCCAACCATCACCGCCATCGGGTGTGCATCGCGGCGAAAGCCGCTGAAGAATTTCGCCAGCTGGTCGTGCACCATGGTGTGGTGGGTAATGCGCGCCACAAATTCGGTTTTTCGTTGCGCGTTGGGCAACTCGCCGTTCAACAGCAAATAGCTGACTTCGAGAAAATCCGACTGCTCCGCCAGCTGCTCGATGGGGTAACCCCGGTAATAGAGCAGGCCGGCATCACCATCGATGAAAGTGATTTCCGAGGTGCAACTGGACGTGGCGAAAAAAGCCGGATCGTAGGTGAACACGCCGAGTTGCCCGAGGGTGCGGATATCGATCACATCCGGACCCAGCGTACCGGAAAGAATCGGCAATTCGATGCTGCGGCCATCGTCCAGGGTTAATGTAGCGACTCTTTTATTTTCCACTTTTGTTCCTCTCTTGCTTATGCTTTTTGCAGCAATTCCAAAATCGTCAGCCACTGCGGGCGGAGCGGCATCCTGGCACCTGTAATCAAATCCCAGAACTCGGTATCAGGCAAATCGAGCATCTCATCGAAGGCAAGACGCTGCGCCTCATCCAGCGCGGCATAGTGTTTTTCGATGAAACGCCCCAGCACGATATCCAGCTCCAGCAGGCCGCGCCGGCAACGCCAGCGCATGCGCTGCAGGTAGGCTGGATCCGCCACCGTCATACCACTCTCTTTACCATCATATCCTTGATCTTGCCGATGGCCTCGGTCGGGTTCAGCTCTTTCGGGCAGACATCGACGCAGTTCATGATGCTGTGGCAACGGAACAAACGATACGGATCTTCCAGATTATCCAGGCGCGCCGCCGTATCCTGGTCGCGCGTGTCGGCGAGAAAGCGGTAGGCCTGCAACAGGCCCGAGGGGCCGACGAACTTGTCCGGGTTCCACCAGAACGAGGGACAGGCTGTGGTGCAGCAACCGCACAGGATGCACTCGTACAGCCCGTCCAGCTCCGCCCGGTCTTTGGGTGACTGCAAACGTTCGGTTTCAGGCGGCGGATCGTTGTTGATGAGGTAGGGTTTGATCGAGTGATACTGCTTGAAGAACTGGGTCATATCGACGATCAGATCGCGGATCACCGGGAGCCCCGGCAAGGGGCGCAGCTCGATCGGCTGCTTAAGCGAAGACAGTGCAGTGATACAGGCCAAACCGTTGCGCCCGTTGATGTTCATCGCATCCGAGCCGCACACGCCTTCGCGGCACGACTTGCGAAAGCCAAGACTGTCATCCTGCTGCCGCAACAACATCAGGGCGTCGAGCAGCATGGCATCACCGGCCTGCAGATCGAGGTCATAGTTCTGCATGTAGGGAGCCGTGTCAGTTTCCGGATTGTAGCGATAGATTCTGAATTTCATCTCATAGCTCCTAATACACACGCGCCTTGAGCGGGAATGTCTCCACCGTCAGCGGCTTCAGCCGCACCGGCTTGTAATCGAGACGATGGCCTTCGCTGTAATACAACGAATGTTTCAACCAGTTTTTGTCGTCGCGCTCGGGGAAGTCTGCCCGCGCATGCGCACCCCGGCTTTCCTTGCGCGCCTCGGCACCGGTCATGGCGGCTTGCGCAACCTCGATCAGATTGTCGAGCTCCAGCGCTTCGACGCGCGCGGTGTTGAAGACCTTACTCTTGTCTTTGATCTCGGTATGGCGCGCGCGCTCGGCCACTTCGCGGATTTTGCTTACCCCTTCCGCCATCAGATCGGGAAAACGGAACACGCCGCAATGGGTCTGCATCGTTTGGCGCATCGCGTCGTACACATCCGCGACGCGCTCGCCATTCTTCTGATTCTCCAGCCGCGCCAGCCGCGCCAGTGGCCTGTCCGTCGCGTCGGCGGGCAAGGGTTTTGGGTTGGGATTGCTCTTCAAATCCTCGATGATCTGCCGCGCGGCGGAACGGCCGAACACGATCAGGTCGAGCAGCGAATTGCAACCGAGACGGTTCGCGCCATGCACTGACACGCAGGCGCATTCGCCCACCGCATAAAAACCCTGCACCACATCTTCCGGCGCGGTGCCGTGCGGCGCGACAACCTGCCCGTGATAATTGGTGGGGATGCCGCCCATCATGTAGTGCGCGGTCGGCACCACCGGGATTGGCGCTTTGGACGGATCGACATGGGCGAACTTGAGGGCGATGTCGCGAATGCCGGGCAGGCGGTGACGGATGACTTCATCGCCCAGGTGATCCAGTTTCAGCAAAATGTGGTCTGCCTTGGGGCCACAACCGCGCCCTTCCTTGATCTCGGTCGCCATTGCGCGCGACACCACGTCGCGGCTGGCCAAGTCCTTGGCGGAAGGCGCATAGCGCGGCATGAAGCGCTCGCCGTCCTTGTTCACCAGATAGCCGCCCTCTCCACGCACGCCCTCGGTAATCAACACCCCCGCACCATAGACACCGGTCGGATGGAACTGGAAGAATTCCATGTCTTCGAGCGGGATGCCGGCACGCGCCGCCATACCGAGTCCGTCGCCGGTGTTGATGTAGGCATTGGTGCTGGCTTGAAAAATACGGCCTGCACCGCCGGTGGCAAACAGCGTCGCACGCGCCTGCAGGATCATCACCTCGGACGTTTCGATCTCCATCGCCACCACACCAAGCACATCGCCGTCCGCGTCGCGGATCAGGTCGAGCGCCATCCATTCAACGAAGAAATTGGTGTTGGCCTTGACGTTCTGCTGGTACAGGGTATGCAGCAAGGCGTGCCCGGTACGGTCGGCGGCGGCACAGGCGCGCGGCACGGGATTCTTGCCGTAATCCTGCATGTGCCCGCCGAACGGGCGCTGATAAATCTTGCCACTATCGAGGCGATCGAACGGCATGCCGAAGTGTTCCAGTTCGTACACGACTTCCGGCGCGGCACGGCACATATATTCGATGGCATCCTGGTCACCGAGGTAGTCCGACCCCTTCACCGTGTCGTACATGTGCCAGTGCCAGTTGTCTTCATCGACGTTGCCGAGCGAGGCGGCAATCCCGCCCTGCGCGGCCACCGTGTGAGAGCGGGTCGGAAAGACCTTGGACAACACGGCGACTTTCAGCCCCGCTTCGGACAGGGTCAGCGCCGCGCGCATCCCGGCGCCGCCGGCGCCGACCACCACCACATCAAACGTTCTTTTCGTGATTGCCATTCTCAGAGTCCCCACAGGATTTGTACCGACCAGATCGTATAAAGGATCAGGGCCAGGATGACGGTTACATGGATCACGAGGCGGATGCCAGCCGGTTTCACATAGTCCATCACGATGTCGCGCACGCC
>Ga0210042_1000291_pt1 | contig 47371 bp, 53 predicted proteins | sample CryGeymeta201518_FD_183982 | JGI IMG/M metagenome (GOLD analysis project Ga0210042, IMG submission 183982) | Groundwater microbial communities from Crystal Geyser aquifers in Utah, USA - Crystal Geyser metaG 2015-18 (SPAdes) (version 2) | ecosystem: Environmental > Aquatic > Deep subsurface >... | reverse complement strand
AAACAAAGGAATGGTATAAAATTTTTAAAAACTTGGTTGATTTAAGGTCAAAAACACTATTAATTTCGTCGCTGGCAAATAATATTCATAAATCGATTGCTAATATAAAAAATGTTGAGGCGATTAGTTCTCACTCTCTTAATGTCTATGACCTGTTAAAAAACAAAAACATTATTTTAGAAAAAGAAGCAATAAAGGAAATAGAAGAACATTATAAATAGCGATGTCTATTTTCAATAAATTAAAAAAGAAAAAGAATGAAGCGCAGATTAATGTAGAAAAGACGGATAGTATCAGCGCCAATCAGCGTACTCACTCGCCTCGCTTCGCGGGCGAAGCGGGTCAGCGTCAATCAGCGTTATTAATCAAGCAGGCCTGGGTTACGGAGAAAGCCACGGATTTATCCGGTCTTAGAAAGTATATTTTTATAGTTGACGGAAAAGCCAATAAGCCGGAAACAAAAAAAGCGATTGAGTCAATTTACGCAGTAAAAGTAGAAAGCGTAAATATTATTAACACAAAAGGCAAGGCAAAAAGGCTGGGCAGAAGCTTAGGTAGAACCTCGGCTTTTAAGAAGGCGATTGTAACATTAAAGGAAGGAGAGAAAATTGATATTGTGCCAACTTAATATGAAACAATATAAACCGACAACTCCATCACGACGATTTATGACAAGCGTTGATTACGGCGTTTTAAGCGCGACTGAACCATTTAAAAAATTATTAAAAAGATTGCCAAGACATTCGGGCAGAAACATTCAGGGGAGAATCACGATGCGGCATCAGGCTGGCGGCGCAAAAAAACTTTACCGGCTCATTGATTTTAAACAGGATAAATTGGATATTCCGGCAAAAATAGAAAGCCTGGAATACGACCCTTATCGGACCGCTTTTATTGCCCGTGTTTTATACAAAGATGGGGAGCGGCGCTATATTTTAGCTTCAAAAAATATGAAAGTTGGCGATGAAATAATCAGTTCAACAAATGCGCCGTTAAAAGAAGGAAATAGGTTAATGCTTAAAAACATCCCGGTTGGTTATCTGGTTTATAATGTAGAATTGAATAAAAATAAAGGAGGACAACTGGCGAGATCAGCCGGTTCTTATGCCGAGGTCTTAGCCCAGGAAAATGGTTTTACTAATCTGAAACTCTCTTCAGCTGAGATTCGAAAAGCCCCTTGGGAGAATTTTGCCTCTTTAGGACAAGTTTCTAATCCTGACCATAATTTAGTAGTCATCGGTAAGGCCGGCCGCTCAAGACACTTGGGAATTCGGCCAACGGTTCGGGGTTCAGCGATGAATCCCAGAGATCACCCTTATGGCGGCGGCGAAGGAAGAGCTTTGCGGGGTACAAAACGCCCGAAAACAAAATGGGGCAAGGTAACTGGCGGTCGGAAAACCAGAAATAAAAAGAAATGGTCAAATAAAATGATAATAAAAAGACGAAAATCCTAAATCCGAAATCCGAAATTCTAAACAAATCACAAATTCCAATTTCTTAAATTCTAAACCGTTTGGAACATTGGAATTTAGGATTTAGAATTTGTTTAGGATTTAGAGTTTAGAATTTAGAGTTTATTATGAGTAGGTCATCAAAAAAGGGTCCCTATGTAGATCCAAAATTATTAAAAAAGATATCAAAATTAAAACCCGAGGACAAGACGGTTATTAAAACCTGGTCGCGCGACTCAGAGATTTCGCCGGAAATGGTCGGTTTTACTTTCGGCGTCCATAACGGCAAGGATTTTGTTGCGGTAAAAGTTGCCGAGGAAATGATAGGCCACCGATTAGGCGAGTTCGCGCCAACCAAAAAGTTTATCAGGCACGGCGGTAGAATACAAAGGGAGTTAGAAAAGAAACCAAAGGAAGTATGAAAATCCAAACAACAAAATTAAGATATCTCCGTATGGCGCCCAGAAAAGTGCGTCTAGTTGCCAATTTCGTAAAGGGATTATCAGTCAATGAAGCAGAGGCCCAACTTTTGATGAATCCCAGAAGGCCAAGTTCGGTCTTGCTTAAACTGCTTCGTTCAGCAGTCGCCAATGCGAAACACAACAGTCAGTTAAGCCCCGAACGTCTGTTTATTAAAGAAATCAGGGTTGACCAGGGACCGATGCTTAAAAGATATATGCCGCGAGCCATGGGTCGAGCCAGCCACATTCAAAAAAAGAGCAGCCATATCATTCTGGTTTTGGCAGAATCGGAAAAGCTAAGGACGCCGAGATTCAAGATTACGAAGCCAGAAAGAGTTTCGAAAAAAGAAAAAATTGAAAAAAGCAGGAGAATGAAACAGGAAGAAGAAATAAAAAAACCAAAGGCGCCGGAAGAAAAAGAAAGGCAGAAACCTGCCGGCAAGCCAAGTTTTATAAAAAGAATATTTAGAAGAAAAAGCATTTAACGCGATACCAATATACAAATTAGCGAAGCGCTTATGGGACAAAAAATCAGACCAAATTCATTCAGAACGGGAATCACCAAGGGGTGGTTAACAAATTGGTTTTCAAAGAAATCCAATTTTAAAACCTTATTGGAGGAAGATATTTTAATAAGAAAAATAATAAAGGAAAAAATCGGGAATGCCGGCATTGACAAAATTTCAATAGAGAAAACGGGAAATAACTACAAAATTTTCATCAAGGCGTCTCGCCCGGGTTTAATTATTGGTCGGGGCGGAAAAGGAGTTGAAGAACTGACCAAATTTTTGGAGAACAACCTAAAAAAATTAAGAAAAGAAAAAGGATTTTTGGAACCGATTTCCTTAAGTTTAAACATTGAAGAATTGAAACGTCAGGAAGTTTCCGCCAATGTTATTGCCCAAAATATTGCCTGGGATCTGGAAAAGAGAATGCCTTATCGCCGGACAATCAAAAAATGTTTGGATCAAATGTTGCAAAACAAAGAGGTTCAGGGAGCTAAAATTATGGTTAAGGGAAGATTGAACGGAGCGGAAATTGCCCGAGACCAACATTTAGAAAAAGGAAAATTGCCCCTGCAAACCCTCCGGGCCAATATTGATTATGGTACGGCCACTGCTTTCACAACCTATGGAACCATAGGAATAAAAATTTGGATTTATAAAGGAGAAATTTTTGAATAATTATGCTCATACCAAAAAAAGTCAAACATCGAAAATGGCAAAAAGGAAGATCTCGAAGAAGAAAGACCGAAACAAGAGGTGTTACCTTATCTTTTGGTGGTTTTGGGCTCCAGGCTCTGGAAAATGGTTGGGTTAGTTCAAAACAAATCGAAGCAGCCCGTAAAACCATAAGCCACTTTACCAAAAGAGGCGGCAAGGTTTGGATGAGAATTTTTCCCGACAAACCAATAACCAGGCGACCGCCGGAAACAACGATGGGCGGAGGTAAGGGCAGTGTTGAATACTACGCTTTTCCGGTAAGAGTGGGGAGAATAATTTTTGAAATTGACGGCTTAAGCAAGGAGATAGCTAAAGAGGCGCTAAGAAGAGCCGGTCACAAGTTGCCGGTCAAAACCAGGATTGTTTCAAAAGCATAAATATGAAACACAGTGAACAACAAATTAAAAATAAACCGCTTCCTGAACTTCAAAAAGATTTGGCTGATAGTCGCGAAAAGTTGAGAAAATTGAAGTTTGACTTAAGCCAAGGCAAGGTAAAAAATATTAAAGAAATTAAAGAAACAAAAAAAACAATTGCCAGGATTTTAACGACAGTAAATAAAATATGAAAAGAAAATTACAAGGCGTTATCGTTTCCGATAAAATGCAAAAGACGCGAGTGGTTGAGATAACCCGTCTTAAGAAAAATCCGCGATATAAAAAATATTATAAAGTTACACGGAGGTTTAAGGTCCACGATGAAAAGAACGAATATAAGACGGGAGATAGAGTTTTGATTGAGGAAACGAGACCAATTAGTAAAGAAAAAAGGTGGAAAATAGTCGAAAAAATATAAAAATATGATTCAAGAACGTTCAATGTTAACAGTTGCCGATAATTCCGGAGCAAAAATCATTCAGTGTTTCCGGGTTTTAGGTGCCACGCGACGCCGTTACGCCAGAATTGGCGATGTTATCGTGGCTTCAGTAAAAAAAGCCGAACCGAGAAAAGCCATTAAGAAAAAAGATATTGTCAGAGCCGTCATTATCAGGCAAAAACAGCCCCTACGGCGAGCTGACGGCTCTTATATTCGTTTTGACGAAAACGCCGCAATTTTAATTGACGCGAAACAGGAGCCCAAAGCAACGCGGATTTTCGGCCCGGTTCCCCGAGAGATAAAAGAAAAAGGTTTCGAAAAAATATTAACGATGGCGAAAGAAATAGTGTAGCGCATAATGCGCTAATTAAGAATTAAGAATGTAGAATTAAGAATTAAAGGAGGTAGAAATTCTAAATCCTTAATTCTGAATTCTGCATTAATTTTCATTCATGAAAATTATTAAGGGTGATACGGTTAAAATAATCACCGGCAAAGACAAAGGCAAAACCGGTAAAATATTAAAAGTTCTTCTCAAAAAGAATTCGATTTTGATTGAGGGATTAAACCTTTATAAGAAACACGTTCGTCCCAAGCATCAGGGAGAAAAGGGCGAGATGGTTTTGGTGCCGCGACCAATTGACGTCTCAAATGTCATGCTCGTTTGCCCTAACTGCGGTCAGGCCGTAAAAATTGGTTATCGTTTTGATGCCGAAAGGAAGTTGAGAATATGCAAGAAATGCGGAGCGGCGGCATAACATAAAATATAAAGTATGAAACACGAAGCATTGATGAAAAATAAAAAAGTAATAGAGAAGATAGTAATTAACGTCGGCGTCGGAAGATTAAGCCAACAGCCGAATTTTGAAGATAAAGTTTTGCCGGAATTAATGAAAGAAATGGCCTTAATTGCCGGTCAAAAACCGGCCATTACCAAAGCCAAAAAATCAATTTCCGGGTTTAAGGTTCGGGAAGGTCAGACTGTCGGTTTAAAAGTTACCTTACGGTACCAGCGAATGTCCGATTTTTTGGAAAGATTGATTAAGATTGTTTTCCCTCGGCTCAGAGATTTTCGGGGGATTGACCTGAAAAACATTGATTCTAATGGAAATTTAACCGTCGGCTTACGGGAACAAACGGTTTTTCCGGAAATAAATCCCGAAATTTCAAAAGTTGACTTTGGATTGGAAATTAGTATTGTAAGTAATGCCAAAAATAAAGAAGAAGCAGTGGCGCTTTATCGGTCATTGGGAATACCATTAAAAAAATAAATTATTATGGCAAAAACATCAGTTATCGCGCGGTCAAAAAAACAACCGAAATATTCAACGCGAATTGTTCGCCGGTGTTTTAGATGCGGTCGAAAACGCGGCTATCTCCGTGATTTTGGGCTTTGCCGCATCTGTTTCAGGGAGATGGCGAGCCGCGGAGAAATACCGGGAATAAAAAAAGCATCATGGTAAAATGTATATAAATCTTTTAACCCAACTTAAAAATGCCCAAGCGGTGAAAAAGGAGAGTATAAAAACTTCTTATTCCAAGATGAAAGAAAAGATTTTGGAAGTTTTAAAGGATAATGGTTATATTGAAAATTTTGAAAGAAAAGGAAGGGGAGCAAAGCGAGTATTGGATATTAAATTAAAATATAATGATGACGGAGGGGTAATTGACGGAATTAAATTTATCAGCAAGCCGTCGCGTCGGCTTTACATCGGCTATAAGGATATAAGGTTTGTTAAAAGCGGTTATGGACTGTTGATTCTTTCAACCCCAAAAGGAATTTTAACCGGCAGAGAAGCAAGAAAAACGAAGGTCGGAGGCGAAGCATTATTTGAAATTTGGTAATATTGAGATATGAGTAAGATAGGCAAAAGACAAATAGTTATCCCCGATAACATTGAAGTCGAAATCAGCGGCGGTTTTTTAAAATTCAAGGGCAATAACGGCACTACAAATTTGAAGATTTTACCTTATATAAAAACCGAGATAAAAGACAAATCCATTTTTTTTACTCCGGAAAATAATTCAAAGCAAGCGCGAGCCAATTGGGGAACAATCAGGTCGCTGGCTTATAATGCAATCATCGGCTTAACCGAAGGATTCGGCAAGGTTTTAGAAATCGAAGGAATCGGCTATCGGGCGAATATGGAAGGAAATACTTTGGTTTTAAACTTAGGACTGTCCCATCCGATTAAAGTTAATCCTCCGGAAGGCATAAAAATTTCGGTTGAAAAAAATGTCATTAAAATTTCGGGTATCGATAAGGCTTTGGTTGGTCAAATCGCGGCCAAAATAAGGGCCTTTAAAAAACCGGAGCCCTATAAAGGAAAAGGCATCAGATATCAAGGCGAGATAATAAGGAGAAAAGCCGGAAAGAAAGTGGCGGGAACAACAAAGTAATTTATTTATGAATTCTCTAAAAAAGATAAATCAAATAAGATTTCGACGAAAGAGGCGAGCCAGAGCGAAAATTTTCGGAACCGGCGAAAAACCTCGTCTTTCAATTTTTCGAAGCAATCGCTACACCTATGTTCAGTTGATTGACGACAAAATAGGGAAGACCTTAATTAGTGCTTCAACGTATGAATTGTCAAAAAGTGAAAAACAAAAAGCGAAGAGACAAGAGCTGGCTGGAAAATTAGGCGAATTAATCGCCAAAAAAGCGATTGAGAAAGGCATCAAAAAAGCGGTTTTTGACAGAGGTAAATATAAGTATCACGGTCGGATAAAAGCGGTGGCCGAAGCTGCAAGAAAAGGCGGACTACAATTATAACTATGGAAAGAAAAGTTAAAAGTGAATATAAGGATAAGGTTTTAGATTTAAGGAGAGTCACTCGGGTTGTGGCCGGCGGTAAACGATTTCGCTTTCGGGTGACTGTGGTTATCGGCGATGAAAAAGGAAGAGTAGGAGTGGGAATTGCCAAGGGATTGGACGTGGCTCAGGCGGTTGACAAGGCCAGAGTTAACGCCAAAAAGAAATTAATAGTCGTCCCGCTTAAGGACAGGACTATTCCCTACGAAGTGGGGGCAAAATTCAGCGCGGCCCGGGTAATCGTAAAGCCGGCCAAAAATGGTCACGGTCTTAAAGCCGGCGGAGCGGTCAGGGTAGTTTTGCTTTTGGCCGGCGTAAGAGATGCGACCGCTAAATGTTTGGGAGGTACGAAAAATAAGCTGACCAATGCGATGGCGACGATAGAGGCGTTAAAGAAGTTAAAATCTCGAATCTAAAATTTCAAAAACATATATGCAATTGCACCAGCTTCAACCAAGATATAAAAACAAAACCAAGAAAAGAATCGGCAGAGGAGGGAAACGGGGAACTTATTCCGGCCGGGGACAGAAGGGCCAAAAATCACGAGCCGGCCACCGGATTCGTCCGGCTGAACGGGATTTAATCCAGCGTTTGCCAAAATTGCGCGGCTTTAAATTCAAACCCCTGAAATCAAAGCCGCTGATTATCAATATCGGCAATTTGGCAGCGAAAGTTAAAAGCAATATAATTAATAGACAAACCCTGCTTGAGGCCGGTTTAATCGGAAAGTCCGACAGAAAGATAAAAATTCTGGGACCGAAAAAGGGAGAAATAAAACAGGCTTTCCAAATTGAGGGTTTAGAGGTGTCAAAAAAATTGAGAAAAGCGATTGAGGCCAGCGGCGGCCGTGTGTCATGAATAAACTCCTCCAACTTTTCAAAATTAAAGACCTGCGCAATAAAATCTTAATTACTGCTTTTTTGCTGTTATCATTCCGGGCCTTATCCGCCATTCCCATCCCATCCATTGATGCTTTTAGATTGAAAGAATTTTTTTCCGGCAATCAAATATTCGGTTTCCTTAATATTTTTTCCGGCGGCGCTTTAGACCATTTATCAATCGTGATGCTGGGGGTAGCTCCTTATATTACCGCCACCATTATTATGCAACTTTTGACGATGATTTTTCCCGGTTTGAAAGCGATGTATTATGAAGAGGGAGCGGCTGGTCGGGCGAAATTCAATCGCTGGTCCCGGTATCTTACTGTTCCTTTGGCAATGCTTCAAGGTTATGGATTTTTAAATATTTTAATTTCCCAAAACGTAGTGCCTCATTTAGGACCGTTTGATTTGATTAAAAACGTCATCATTATTACCGCCGGCTCAATGATTTTGGTCTGGATTGGAGAATTAATCACCGAACAGAAAATTGGCAACGGCATTTCTTTAATTATTTTTGCCGGAATTGTCAGCCGGTTGCCGTCAGCTTTGAGGCAGGCGGTTTTCAGTTATAATCCCGAAATTTTGCCCACTTATCTTGTCTTTGCCATTGTGGCGGTTTTGGTTATTGCCGGGGTTGTGTTTATCAACGAGGGCGAACGAAAAATACCGATTGCCTATGCTAAGCGCGTCCGGGGAATGAAAATGTACGGCGGCGCTTCAAGTTATCTCCCGCTTAAAGTTAATCAAGCCGGGGTCATTCCCATTATTTTTGCCATTTCCATTTTGCTTTTTCCCCAATTTATTGCCCAGGCAGCCGCAATTTTTTCCAAAGATTTATCCCTGCGACTCAATGACTTGGTGAGTACTTTATTTAATAATCAATACCTTTATAGTTTGCTTTATTTCGGAATGGTGGTGATTTTCACTTATTTTTACACGGCGGTTACTTTTGACCCGAAAGAAATTTCCAAAAATCTCCAGCGGTCAGGCGGATTTATAGCCGGCATCAGGCCGGGCGATTCCACCTCGAGATTTCTTTCCAAAATTATTAATCGCCTTACTCTTTCCGGAGCGCTATTTTTGGGATTAATAGCGATTTTGCCTCAAATTACAAGAATAGTTACCGGCATTGCGATTCTAACCATCGGCGGCACAGCGCTTTTAATCGTGGTCTCGGTGGCGCTTGAAACAATTAGGCAAATTAATTCTCAATTGGTAATGAGAGAATACGAGGAGATTTAATAGAAAATCTTTTCTCGTTCGCATGTTTTTTACCAGACATTTGAGCCATTTTTAAACATTTTATTTCAGAGATAACAAAATTTTCTGCTTGGCAATCTCTAACATGATGCAATTAAAAATTTTCTACACACACAATCGTTCAAAAGAACACGGAGTTTACTTTAATAAAAAGTACAATCAATTGTACCTTTTTTGTAATCTAGCCACTATGCTATAGCATAGTGTTATGCTAAAGCATAACATCCGACCGCCTTCATTTTTAGTGCTTCATTTTTAGTGCTTGACTTTGTTTTCATATACGCTTAAATTAAATCTTATGGTCAAGACTGTTAATAAAATCGCGGTAATTGTTTTCGGGCCGCAGGGGTCGGGCAAAGGCACTCAGGCGGAGTTGCTTGCGAAAAAATTAGACCTTTTTCATTTCGATTCGGGCAGTTATCTTAGGACCCTGCTTCATAATCCCGCTTTACAGAAAAATAAAATAATCCGGAGAGAGCGAAAATTAAATGAGGCAGGCGTACTTAACACGCCATCTTGGATTTTGAGAACTACGGCTGAAATTATTAAGAGAGCTGCGGCTTTGGGTCAGGGGATAGTTTTTAGCGGTTCCATGAGGACTTTTTACGAGACATTTGGGCATAATGAAAACGAAAAACCAAATAAAAAAAATGGGGGCGTGATTGATGTTTTAAAAAGGTACTATGGCAATAAAAATATTTTTATTTTTCTCTTGGATATTCCCGAGAAAGAATCTATTAAGAGACTTACCGAAAGATTTGTTTGTTCTGTTTGTAAGGGTCTTTTAATTCGTTCAGAACTAATCGATCTCGGAAAGATTAAATTTAAAATTTGCCCATTTTGCGGTGGGAAAATAGTTCATAGGATTGATGATAACAAAAAAGCGATTTTGGTGAGATTAAAAGAATATAAAGAACGGACTCAACCGATTTTTAAGGAATTAGAAAAGGGGGGATATAAAATTCATAAAATTGATGGTAGACCGATGCCGTATAAAATACACGAGGCGATACTTAAAAAACTAAAATAAGTAGCAAAAAATCTTTTCTCAGAAAATTTTCTTTTTCCCTCAACCCGCTCGTTCCGTCCAGCGACTTCACTCGCTTGTCCTCGCCGACCGACCCCCTCTTTTTAACCAAAAAGAGGGGGTCGGTCGGCTGTGGAAGTTTCGGAGAAAAGAAAATTTTCTGCTTTACAGAAAGGTTTTCTGCTATCTATATTATATTGTAATAACCAAAAGCAGCCGTCTGTGTTCCGTACGGTAACTCTCGGAGGCATTCGGAGCTTGGTGCCGATAGGAATACAGGCGGCTGCGATATGCTGTAGATAAATGTCAATTCCACTAAAATCCCAAAAAGAAATTGAAGCGATAGCTGTTGCCGGAAGGATTTTGGCAAAAATTTTAAAAGCGGTCAGTCGGGAAGCGAAAGCCGGAACAAAATTAAGCCAGTTAAATAAATTAGCTTACCAATTAACCAAAAAGGAGGGAGCCGAGCCGGCTTTTTTGGGTTATAAACCCAATGGCGCCTCAAAACCTTTCGGTGCTTCAATCTGCGCCTCGGTCAACGAAGTGGTGGTTCACGGCTTTCCTTCGGATTACAAACTTCAGTCAGGCGACGTTTTAAAAATTGATTTCGGCGTAGAATATAAAAAATTTTTTGCTGATGCGGCCGTGACATTGGGAATCGGCGCAATCTCCCAAGAAGCGAAACGCCTGATTAAAATTACCCGACTGGCCTTAAAAAAAGCCGTCAATCAAGCCAAACCAGGCAATCATTTGGAAGATTTGGGTTGGATTATTCAAAAAACCAGCCAGTCAAACGGTTTAAAAGTGATTAAAAGTTTAACCGGCCACGGCGTTGGTTTGGAACTACACGAAGACCCGACTATTTACAATTTCGGCAGGAAAGGCGGGGGGATTGAGTTAAAACCAGGCATGGTCTTGGCGATTGAACCGATGTTTGCCATCAGTACCGAAAAAATTATCCAAAGGCCCGATGAAAGCTGGGCCACGGCTGATGACAGTTTGTCAGCCCACTTCGAACACACTGTTGCCATCACCGAAAGAGGATGTAAAATATTAACAATTGACAATTAACCTATGAAACCTTATCTCTCCGTTATCATCCCCGCTTATAACGAAGCCAAGCGATTGCCCTTGACTTTAGTTGATATTGACCGGCATCTTCGGGGCGTTAAATATTTTTACGAAATCATTGTCGTTAATAACAACTCTACCGATGCAACGGCCGAGGTAGTGGAAAGATTTTCTCATATAATCAAAAATTTGAAATTATTAAATTGTAAAGTCCCGGGCAAAGGAGCAACCGTAAAAAGGGGATTATTGGAAGCCAAAGGCGAAATTCGGCTTTTTACCGACGCCGATAATTCCACTTCAATAGACCAGTTTTCCAAAATGATTCCTTATTTTTCCGCCAAAGGCGGATCCGCCTCGGGCGGAAAAGATGGCTATGATATCGTTATCGGTTCGCGCGATGTTCCCGGCGCCAAGATGATTCCTCCCCAGCCCTGGTATAAAAGATTTGCCGGCAATGTCGGCAATTTAATTATCCAGATTTTGCTTCTGCCGGGAATCTGGGACACCCAATGCGGCTTTAAGGCATTCACCGAAGAAGCCGCTTTGAAAATTTTTCCGCTGATGAAAATTGAACGCTGGGGATTTGACGTTGAGATTTTAACCTTGGCAAAATTATTGGGTTATAAGATAAAAGAAATTCCGGTGGTCTGGGTTAATGACCCTTTCTCGCGGGTAAAATTGTCAAGCTATTTCCAGGTCTTGTTGGAAGTTTTCAAAATAAAATGGTGGACGATAACGAATAAATATAGATTATGACCTATCTTAGTAAAGAAAGTTTGGAAGAATTGAAAAAAGAGCTGGAATCTCTCAAAAAAGATGGTCGGATGGAAATTGCCGAGCGTCTCAAACGCGCCAAGGAATACGGTGACTTGAGCGAAAATTCGGAGTATACTGATGCTAAAGACGCTCAAAGCAAGCTGGAGAGTCGGATTTTTGAATTGGAAGAAATAATCAGAAGCGCGGTTTTAATCAAAAAAAATTTCCGGAAAGATACGGTTAATATCGGTTCAACCGTTGAGGCTCAAAAAGGCATAAAAACTTTTAGATACACGATTGTCGGCTCGCGTGAAGCCAGACCGGAAGCTAATTTGATTTCCAATGAATCGCCTCTGGGAGAGGCATTTTTAGACAAAAAAGTCGGGGATACGGTTGAGATAGAAACCCCAAGCGGCAAAGCGAAATACAAAATAACGAAAATCGAATAAATTGATATGCTCGAAGATATTATTAGAGAGAGACAAAAGAAATTAAAAAATCTCCTTAAAGAAGACATCAATCCTTATCCGGCAAAAATCAAACGGACAATTTTAATTAGCGAGGCATTAAAAGATTTCAATAAATTATCAAGCTCAAAAAAGCAATTATTCCTTACCGGCCGCATAAAAGCCCTAAGAGACCAGGGCAATTTGATTTTTATTGACTTAAAAGATGAGTCCGGGAAAATTCAGGCAGTTTTGAAAGCCGACGTCTTAGTCGGCTCCCCGACCTTGCGTCGGGGAAAAGACAATCTTAATAATTTTAAAATTTTAAAACAAAATCTTGATGTCGGCGACTTTTTAAGCGTCAGCGGCCCGCTTTTTAAAACTCAAAAAGGCGAGAAAAGCATTGAAGTCAAAACTGCGGAAATTATCACCAAGAGTTTAAGACCTTTGCCGACCCAGTGGTATGGATTAAAGGATGTCGAAGAGCGTTATCGCAAAAGATACTTGGATTTAATCTTAAATCCCGAAGTTAAAGAAAAAATCATTAGCCGCTCCAAAATCATTGAAACCCTCAGGCAGGATTTAGCCAAAGAAGGTTTTATTGAGGTGGAAACGCCGATGCTTCAGCCCCTGCCCGGCGGCGCTCTGGCCCGGCCTTTTATTACTCATCACAACGCCTTGAATTGCGATTTTTATCTGCGGGTTGCCCCCGAACTTTATCTGAAAAGATTACTGGTGGCCGGCTTTGAAAAAATATACGAAATCGGCAGGGATTTTCGAAATGAAGGCATTGACCGGGACCATAATCCCGAATTTACGATGTTTGAACTTTACTGGGCCTATCAGGATTGGGAAGGTCTGATGAAATTTACGGAAAAATTGCTTAAAAAATTTATTCCCGGCAAATGGGAAAAAATTACTTTTGAGGCCGCTCTTAAAAAATACGCCAAAAAAGACATCAAAAAATTGAGACCCGAAGAGATAGATGAAATTTTTAAAAAAGAAGTCCGGCCCAAAATTATAAAACCGACTTTTGTCACCCATTATCCGAAATTTCTCTCTCCTTTTGCCAAACCCGTAGAAGACAATCCAGATTTAACAGAGAGATTTCAACTGATTGTTGACGGGATGGAAATTGTCAATGGCTTTTCCGAGTTAAACGACCCCGTTGACCAGCGCCAGCGGATGGAAGAACAGGAAAGGAAATACCGGGCCGGCAATCAGGAGGCCTCGCGCTTGGACGAGGATTTTTTGGAGGCATTGGAATACGGAATGCCGCCAGCGGCTGGCTGGGGTGTTGGTATTGACCGGTTAGCGGCCCTAGTGACAAAAAGCCATAATGTTAAAGAAATAATTGCTTTTCCGACATTAAAACCGAGATAATATGCTTGATATTAATTTAATCCGTCAAAATCCGGAAAAAGTCAAAAGCGGCATTGCCGCAAAAAATAGCGACCCTAAATTAGTTGATGATTTTTTGGCTTTGGATGAAAATTGGCGGAAACTGACCAAGGAAATTGACGATTTAAGAGCCGAACAGAATAAATTCAGCGATGAGAGAAAGATTGAACAAGCGACGAAAATAAAAGACAAAATCCAAAATTTAGAAAGCGACCTTAAAAAACTTGAACAAAATCGCCAAAATATTTTGGAACAATTGCCGAATTTGCCGCTGGACGACGTTCCGGTCGGCAAAGACGAAAGCGAAAACGTAGTTATTAAAGAAGTTGGCGAAAAGCCGAAATTCAATTTTCAGTCAAAAGACCATTTGGAATTGGGTAAATCTTTGGATTTAATCGATTTTGAAACAGCTACTAAGGTTTCTGGCTCCAATTTCTACTATCTTAAAAACCAAGCAGTTCTTTTGGAATTGGCTTTAACAAATTATGCCTTTGACATTTTGACAAAAGAAGGATTTACGCCACTGATTACGCCTGATTTAGCCCGGCAGAAATTTTATACCGGCACTGGCTATCTGCCCCAAGGACCAGAAGCTCAAACTTATAAAATCAAAGATTCTGATTTAGGTTTGATTGCTACAGCTGAAATTACCTTGGCCGGAATTCATAGCGATGAAATTCTGGATGAAAAAGATTTACCAAAAAAATATGCGGGCTTTTCTCATTGTTTTCGTCTGGAAGCCGGAAGCTATGGCAAATATTCAAAAGGGCTTTATCGGATTCATCAATTTTCAAAAATTGAAATGTATGTTTATTGTTCGCCGGAAAAATCGGAAAAAATTCATCAATACCTGTTATCGCTTGAGGAAAAAATTTTTCAAGGATTGGGAATTCCTTATCGGGTAGTTGAGATGTGCACGGGTGATTTAGGCGCGCAAGCTGCTAAAAAATATGACTTGGAAGCCTGGATGCCCGGCCGAGGCGATTGGGGAGAAATTACTTCAACTTCTAATACCACGGATTATCAGGCACGGCGTCTGGGAATTAGATTTAAAAGAAAAGACGGCAGCGTTGAATTTACATACACTTTAAACGGCACAGCAATTGCCATATCCAGAACAATTATCGCCATCCTCGAAAATTACCAGCAAAAAGACGGCTCGGTTTTGGTGCCCAAGGTTCTCCAAAAATACCTGAACTTCAAAAAAATCGGATAGTTGCTTTATACTGAAAATCATTGACAGAATAGTATAAATATGCTATCCTATTACGGTTACGGTCCATCACTGTATTACTCCCATCCCTATCATCGGTATCATGACTCTGGCTACCGAAGATAATTATTTCTTTTCGCTGATTGCTAATGGCGACTTGAACTTCCAAGTCGCCATTTTAATTTGCCAAGCCCGGTTTACCCCGTTGATTTTGCAAAGCAAAATTTTTGCGGGGTGGAAAGTGAAAATTGACGGCGTTCAGCCGAGAGGGTAAAATAAGGAGAAAATCGGCTAACCCCCCGCGACCCGAAGATTTTGGAGGAGATTGAAAGTGGTGAGAAAAAACTTAAAGCTGCATTGGGCGAAGTTAATAAGTTGCTGTAACTATGGCTTTAAATTCACGTTATAATATGATGTAATAGTTTTCTACTTATCCACTTGACAAGATTTCTTTACAGGAGTAGTATGTTAATATAAATATATGGCTAAGGAACTATATAAAAAACTTAAATTACTACGCGAGCAAAACCAATTTTCGCAGAAGCAGCTTGCAGATGAGCTTGGCATCTCGCGCCCTACTTATATGCAGATTGAGAAGGGTGAACGTGAAATTACTATATCAGAGGCAAAAAAACTTGCCAGTATTTTTAGTTTGAGTTTAGAAAGTTTTTTGACAAATAACATTTCTGCCTCACGGGAAGTAATTCTTGAATCAGGAATAAAGAGCAAAAAACAGAGCGATATTCGTATTGTAATGCCGCGCGCGAATGTAAAGAAATTTAAGGAAATCCTTCTGTATGTGTTAAATAAGGTTGGCGCAAAGCCGAATATCGGTGAAACCGCACTGTATAAGCTTTTATATTTTATTGATTTTGATTTCTACGAAAAATTTGAAGAACAACTAACCGGTGCGCGCTATATAAAAAACCATTATGGACCGACTCCGATAGAATTCAAAAAAATTATTGAAAATATGGAGGAGAAAAAAGAGATTGAACGCGTCAAAAGTAGCTACTTTCAATATGAGCAAAAAAAGTATTTGCCTCGCAGAGAACCAGACTTAAAATCACTTTCCGCGCAGGAGATTAAACATATTGATGAGGTTCTAGCTCGCTTGTCTGATAAAAATGCCAATGAGCTTTCTGATTATTCACACAATGATATTCCATGGAAAGTGCATAAGTCGGGAGAAATAATCAGTTATGAGAGTGTATTTTATCGTGATCAAGAGCACTCTGTAAGAAATTATGAAGATGAACTTTAATGAAACTGATGAATTTGCAAAAAATTTCAAGCGGTTATCAAAAAAATATCGATCTCTGTCTGATGACCTGGTTGAGTTCAAGAAGGTTGTCTCCGAGTTTCCGTTGGGAAGCGGGAAGCATTTCGTGATTCTCCATAGCCAAGAGGAAGTAAAGATATTAAAGGCGCGCCTTTTTTGCAGATATTTGCGAGGCGCGTCTTTGCGGATTATATATGCGTATCAAGAAATAAAAGGGACAATTGATTTCATTGAGCTGTATCCCAAGAATGAGCAAATCAATGAAAGTAGACAATTAATCAAAGAATTTTTAAGCCAATTTTCAAAGTAAAAACATGCCCAACAAACTAGAATCACTACCAAAAACAATGGAGATGAGAAACGACACGGTCGTTGAGGTTCGTTTTCCTGATAAAATTAGCATTGAACTGGTACAAGCAAATGAGCTTAGGCACTACGAAATTTTTACATGGTGCGCATCTCTTTTAGCGACCATCACAGTTGGATTTTGGACTGCCTATTTTACTACTAATCCTAAAAGCACGCAGTTGCTTTGGACAGCGATAGCAGCTTCAGTGCTTTTTGCAGTTTCTTTGAGTGTAGCTATTTATTACCGAAGGAAAGTCTACTGTGGCAGTTTGATTAAGACATTAAAACTATCCGAATTCAAATCAGAAAAATAATATGCCCTGGCCAACGAAAATTAGGCGAATAAATTTATGGATTTTTCACAAACTTTAGAGTGGTACGGATTTATTGGATTGATATTAGGAATAGTGTTTATTTTTGGTTGTACTATTCTCGAAAAAAATATAAAAACTTTCTTTTCGGCATTATTATTTTTTCCTATAGTTGTTGTCTTCTGGCCCGTAGTAATTTATGAATGGATTACCGGTAGGCAAATCTTATTGAAATTTTTGTTTTCAAAAAAGCCAACAAAAAATTAGGCCAGTAAAATTTAAAAATCGCCAATCGGGCGATTTTTTGGTAGAATAAGATATATGAAAAAAGAATATGCTGCCTTTTTAGTTTCTTTTAAGTTAATTTTTCGCAAAAATAACAGAATATTAATTTTAACCGAATCCGCAACGGGATTTTTAGATTTTCCGGGTGGCCGCGTAGAAAAGAAAGAAATTACGTTACCGATTAAAGATTTATTCAAAAGAGAAACAAAAGAGGAATTAGGAAAAGATGTTAAATATAGAATTTTAGGACCCGCTATTCAATAAAGAAATTAGGTTATAAATAATATTAGGCAAGAAAATTTATGATAAGATAAATCCATGCAAAGCGATTTTTATCTTGACGAAAGACAAAGGAAAAAACGCCGCCGGCGCTTGAAATTGAAAATTTACGGCGGTATTTTCCTCTTTTTTATTTTAGCGGTCGGCGTCGCTTATTTAATCGTTTATTCGCCGTTTTTTCAAATTAAACAAATTACCGCAGACGGTAAAGAGGTTGACGGCAAGGAGATAATTGAGGATTTAAAAAATTTTTTCGCCGGCCAATCAAAAATTACTTCGTTTTTAGGGGCTGGAAATATCTTGATTTGGGACAATAAAAAATTAGCCGAATTTCACAAAAATCCCGAAATCGCCGACTTAACGATTGAAAAAGATTATCTTGAACGACAAATAAGGATTAATATCAGAGAAAGGGAAAGGTTTGGCATGTGGTGTCTCCAAGCGCAGACCAACGCAGACCATACGCAGACTAACGCAGAAAATGAAATTAGTCCGCGAGAGTCAGCGTTAAGTCCGCGTGAGTCCGCGTTTTGTTTCTGGTTTGATAAGAACGGCGTGATTTTCGCTGAGGCACCGTTCGTAGAAGGCAATCTAATCAATAATGTTGACGATTTTTCCGGCCGTTCTTTGAAACTCGGCGAATTGGTATTGGCAGAGAAATTTTTCTCAAATTTACTTAAAATTTTTGAAGTGCTTGAAAAATCGGATTTAGGGATAAAATCATTAAAATTGGAGAAACTTGAATTTCAAGAGATTATCACCGAATCTTCGCCTAAAATTTATTTCAGTTTAAGAATTGACCCAAAATTCACTTTGGCCGCGATTGAATCCATAAAAAATCTCGGTTTGGAGAGAATTAAGTACATTGATTTACGCGTAGAAAATAGGGTTTATTATAAGTTAAAATAGTTTGTATATAAATATCGATTTTCCTGCTCTGAAATCCGGTTGATACGGATTTTTTATTTTTTGAAGCCATCGATATTCATCTTCGGGATTGCGATTTTGGCCGGGATGCAATTTACCCAAAGCGCCTTGTAAATTATTAATTGAAACCGCCAGCCATTCAATTTCTTCTTCTTTTGGATTGCCTTTGGATGACTGCCAATATTCAACTTTGCCGTCTAAATAATATTTCGGATTGCCGCCGCCAAAATAATCAACGCTGATTTTATCAACACCATTCTCCTTAACCCATTGAGTCAGTCGTTTCAAATCCTGGCCCCAATCATAATTGGAATCAGTCACATATTGATAACCATTATCAGTCCCGCCGCCAAACTGGTTAAAATAAGAAAGAAAATGAGGGGCGGTGAATAAAGTTTCGGTCAGATACCAAGCGAGCAAAGCCCCGATTAAAGTTCCTTTTAGGGAAAATTTTGCAAGAGTGGCGAGCGAAGCCAATAATTTTTTCCAAAAACTGCCCAGAATAACTATTTTTCCATTCATCCATTTTTTTAAACTACTGGCAGTCAGAATGTAAATAAAAGGCATGGTTGGCAAAATATGCCGAACCCCAATATTTAAAGGGCTGTTGATGCTATAAGCCCAATATAGAACTATAAAAGCAAGCATTGAAAATTCGGCGAAATGAGTAGCCAGATAATCCCAGAACTTTCTGAAGCATGAAGTATAAAACTTGAAACATTTTAAAACCCTCCAAATACCCAATAATAGCGCAAAAGCGATTAAAATTAGCGAGGGAATGGATTCTTTTAAAATAAAAACCACGGGGAAATAATACCACCAGCCAGCCGCCGACACCTCGCCTAAGAAATAAGCAGTATTGCCGCCGGCCGAACGCTGAAATACCATCAAAACTCCCAGCATATATTGTCCCAAAGGTCTTAAAATTTTATTTTGACTCATCCAGATGTTTATTTCTGCCAAACATCTGGCGCGGCGAGCTAAAGAAATTTTGGAATCTAATCTGCAACTTTCCCAATTACGGTCCGGTCCACCAGCAAAAGAAGTTAGAGTAAATTGCGTGTCAGATTTTTGTTTTTCAACCGGATAGTTAAGAGTAAAAACAAAGTAAACTAGATAAACAATAAAATAGCCGATAGCAAATATAATTATCAGATAAAAAATATAGCGGAAGAAAATTTTAAGTAATTGACCAAAACCAGCAAATAATCCATATCCTTTATTTTTGAATTCCCAGAGACAGAAAACAATAATCAGAAATCCGAAGAAAGGAATGAGTAAAACCGCCGAGAATTTTGTCAATTGGGCGATGCCAAGAGCGACGCCCGCAAAAATTAAATGCCGGCGGCTCGGCTTAAAAAGAAATTTTACAAAATAATAACTGGCGATAAATATTCCTAAAGCCGCGCCAATGTCGGTGGTAACATAATGTCCGTGAGCCAGAACCGTCGGAGAAAAGCCAAAAAGAAAAGTCGGGAACAGGGCCCACCAGCGACCAATCAGTTCTTTAGCCCAGATATAGATAAAAAAGATTAAAAGAATGGTCAGAAGCATTGGGCCTAAGCGCGACCACTGAATAATTTTATCAGCGTCATTGCCGGCCTGCCCGCCCGCTGGCGTGGATTCGTAAAGAAACTGAGCGCCAACTGCCCACTGACCATTGACGTCAGTTTGCCAGCTTGATTTATCGGTCGGGAAATTCAACTTCTGAAATAATAAAGGCAAAGCAGCCAGAGCCTTAATTAAGGGCGGATGTTCAGGATTTAAGCGATAATCTAAATACCGAACATAGCCATAGCCAGATGGAATATGGGCTAATTCGTCCATAGTGGCTGATTCTTGTTGGGAAGCATTAAACATCAAGATAAACGAGGCAAGAATAAAGAGTCCAAGAATCAGCCATGGAATAATTTCTAAAACTCTAAACCGTTTCATTTTGTTTATTATAATATTATAATATAATAATAAATTTATGCCCAGTAACTCAACTCCGAATCTCTTTAACTCAATTTATCGTAGTTGGTTGCTAAGGCAGAATATAATATAAAATATCAAAACCAAATTAATAAACAACTGCCAAGAGTTAAAGAGAAGATAAATTACATCGGAGTTGAGTTAACTGGGTATGGTAAAATTATAAGTGGAAAGGTCGGCTAAAAAATTATTAAAATAATGGCTAAGAAAAAAATTAAGAAGAAAATTGCCAAAAAGTCAGCCAAAAAAGTTTGCTGGTAAAATCTGATTTCAAATCTCTGTGGATAAACTGATTTGGACAAAGCATTCTGAGGCGAAAATGAGTTTTTATCATTTTTCAAAGCAGCGAGTGCAGCGAGTTTTGCATACGCCGAAAAGAATAGAAGAGGGAATTGCGCCCAATACCATTGCCATGATGCAAGTAGCCGGCAGCCAAAAACATCCCTATGAAATTTGGTTGATGGTTCAAGAAAAGCGACAAGCAAAAAGAGACAAGCGACAAAAAATTACAAAAATTATTTCGGCTTGGAAATATCCGGGCCGGACCAAACCGGGCGAACCGTTGCCCGAGGAAATTTTAAGAGAAATAAGAGAAGCGGCTATTTTATAAAACTATTTTTGTTCCCGCCACTTAAAACTAACTACCTTATAATTAAATAATAATTTATTTAAAATTATAGTCAAATGAAACTATCAATCGGCATCGTAGGCTTGCCCAATGTCGGCAAATCACTACTTTTTAAAATCCTGACCAAGCAGGAGGTGAATATTGCCAATTATCCTTTTTGCACGATTAATCCTAATGTGGGGGTGGTGCCAGCCAAAGACGAACACTTGAAGAAGGTAGCGGCCATGATGGGTTCAAAACAAATTTTACCGGCGGTTTTTGAATTTATGGATATTGCGGGTTTGGTTCGCGGCGCTCATCAGGGTGCGGGTTTGGGCAATCAATTCTTGGCCCAAATTCGGGAAGTGGATGCTATCATTCATCTGGTTCGAATTTTTCAGGATAGCGAGATTGTTCACTTTGAGGGCAAGATTGAACCTTTAGCTGATTTTGAAGCAGTGGAGAATGAATTAAAAATGAAAGATGAGCAGTCAAAAGAAAAAATAAATCTTTTGTCTCTCAAACCCCAATTGGTTGTTTTAAATGGTCAAGAAAACGAAACGCCGCTTCAGTTAACTGAAGCGCTTAAAAAAATTAATCGTCACTATTTATTTTGGGATTTAAAAAATGAATTTGGGGAAAAAAATCTTCAAAAGATTTTTAGTGCTTTCAAAAATTTACTTGATTTGATTACTTTTTATACCGCCAATGAAAATGAAGCCCGGTCTTGGTTCGTCAAAAAAGGCACCCTGGCGCCGCAGGCGGCTGGCGTGGTGCATACGGATTTTGAAAATAAATTCATCAAAGCCGAAGTAATAAGTTGGCAGAAATTGGTTGATGCTGGTTCTTGGCATAATGCCAAGCAAAAAGGTTGGCTTCGTCTGGAGGGCAGAGAATATGTCGTCCAAGACAGCGATGTAATAGTTATAAAACACGGATAGCCCACAAAATCCTAAATTCTAAATCCTAAATTCTAAAACAATATGTATCGAAGCGGTATCGCCACATTTACTTTGGATTACGGAAAATGCCCGCCGTGGCTTTTTGAGCGGATGGTTAAACTTGGCCGGGAGATGACGCGCGTGCTGATTGAGGAATACGGACCGGATGAATTTATCAAAAGAATCGCTGACCCGGTCTGGTTTCAGTCATTAGGCACGGTTTTGGCTTTTGATTGGAACGCTTCGGGCTTAACCACGATTTTAACAGCCGCCCTAAAAGAAGCGATTCGCGGCCAGGAAAAGGATTTGGGAGTTTTTATTGCTGGCGGCAAAGGAAAAACTTCGCGTAGAACTCCCGATGAAATCATCAATTGGGGAGAAAAATTGAATTTGCCGGCGCCCAAAACGCAATCATTGGTCTACGGTTCTAAAATGGCGGCCAAAGTTGACAGCGCTCTGATTCAAGACGGCTTTCAGATTTATCATCACAGTTTTTTCTTTAGCCGAGGTGGAGCGTGGACAGTGGTTCAGCAGGGGATGAACCCCCCACATAAAATTTATGTGGGGGGTGAATATCGAATGACTGAGGGTACCGCCCGCAGATACCACTGGCATTCGGAAAATATCAAAGATTTTGTCTGTGAACCGCATTCAGGAATTGCCAGCCAAACAAAAGTAAAAAGTCCCTTGAATTTAACCGCTGAAAAAAGCGAAAAAACCAGAGAGGTTAGCACTGAATTGGTCAAAGCCGGTTATCACAGTTTGATGAAAGACATTGAAATTTTGCGCAAGCATTCATCGGAATTGCATAAGACCTTAGCTTTAAAAATAAGTTCGCCAGCCGGAGATGAGAACTTAGTAAAATTACTAAAATTGGAGAATATTGAATTTCAGCATCATCCGGTAGAAGCGGAAGATTTTTCAAAAAGCAGATATCTGGAAAAAATCCTCTGGCAGGTTTGCGACCAGCAGCCGGAGAATTATGAGAAACTTCTGGCAATTAAAGGCGTTGGCCCGAAAACCATGCGGGCTTTGGCTTTAACTGCTGAGGTAATTTACGGTGCCAGGCCCTCTTATGAAGACCCAGCCAGATATTCATTTGCTCACGGCGGCAAAGACGCCACGCCATATCCGGTTGACAAAAAAACCTATGACCAAACTATTGAAATAATGAAAAACGCGGTTCAAAAAACCAAATTGCCGTTTTCGGAAAAAAGAAAAATAATTGAAAGATTATTTTAAGATAGTTGTATAACTATTTGGCGGAATTTGGCTAACTTGATTAGGCAAAACATAAAAAATATTTTTCTCCTTTTGTTTTTCCGGGGTGAAGGTGTCGGTGATAAACATCACGGTCTGGGCTGGCATCGGAATACCGCGGACGTCAATGCCCGACGCCTCAATCACCACATATTTCGGCGTTTCTTTGGGTAAATCATTCAGTCCTTTAGCCAGCCAGACATAGTCAGCGCTAAAAGCGTCAAAGGTGTTGGGATTTTTACCCCACTTTACAAAGTAAGTTGTATAAGCTTCAAAAACAAAAAGAGAAAGGAAGAGAAAAACAAAAACTTTCAAAATTTTGACTCTTAAAACGCTATGACATGTCATAGCGTTTTTGAGCCATTCATAAAGCCGAATACCTCCGGCGGCAGCCAAAATAATAGCGGGTGGAATCATCAAAATAGCCCGCAAGGCATGAGGCAGGCCTTCGTTGGAAACGACCACCGGCAAGGCGGCAATAATAAGCCAAGCGAATAAGATAATGAAAGAGAACTTTTTTTTGAGCAGGAAGTAAAAGCCGGATAATATTCCAATAATGAATAATATTCCCACTGGCCAGAATAATTCCGACCTGCCTGCGTAATTATGCCGCCAGTTCCAGTCGCCGCTAAAATTAAACATTCCGGCAGTTTTTGAAATATTTAATCCCAAATCTTTTATCGGCGTGGGAGAATTGAAAATTGAAATTTGGGTGGTGCGGCCGAAAAAATCCTGAGGGTTTTTGAGAAAGTAATACCCCAAAGGCGCAAAAACAATTAAAGCGACAAGCGTAAAGAGACAAGCGACAAGTAGAATTTTTTTACGGATTAATTTTTGGACGTCTGACGTCCTAAGGACGTCTGACGTCCTTAGTATTGAAATCCAATAAAGTAGCAAAATTATGAAGATTAAAATCGGTGTAGCTCGGTAAGCAATATAGGAATAAAAACCCAGTCCATAAAGTATTCCACCTAAAACAGCCTTTAGCTTATAGCTTTCAGCTTTTAATGATTTCAACAGAAAATAAACCGCCCAAGTCAAGAAAAACGGCGCCATAATCGCCCGAAAGCCGATGCGGGAAAAATTGATATGCCAAAAACTTGTGGCCAGAAGAAATGAGGAAAGCAACGCGACCCCCCGGTCATTAAATAATTCTTTAACCAAGAAATATATTCCTAAAACAGTTAAGATTCCAAAAATGGCGCTGGGTAGGCGCAACGCCCAAGGCTGATTGCCGAAAACCGTCAAGAATAATGCCTGAATATTCATAAATAATCCTTCCCGGCCGTTGTTTTCCGGATAAAAAACTTTGAAATTGCCAGTTGAGAGTGCTTCCAAAGCATTATTACCATTCATCGCTTCATCCGGATAAAGCCCAGGCGGCACTCCAGTTATATTGTAGAGACGCAAAAAAGCGGCTATAATTAAAATAATAAACAGAATATAGAATTTAGAATTTAGAATTTTGTTCATATGGACCAATTTAATCATAGCATAATAGAAAAAGATATTGAAAGATTAAGCAAAGAAATCGCCGAGAAAAAGAACTTGCCGGAATACAAAGAAGTACCGGAAAGAGAATTAATAAAACAGACGCTCCAGCCATTGGTCAGACAAGCAACAAGCGACAAGCAACAAGTGACAAAAAAAGAGGAGGAAACAAAAGAAACCGTTCTTCCCGACTATCTTAAAGATTCGCCGCCGGAAATTAAACTTCGGGTGGAAAAACTGGTTGATTTAGTTTTTCATCAGGGTATTGAAAAAACAATCAAAGAGGCCAATCAGGCCGGGCCTTTTATTTTAGATGCTTTTCACGATGCCTTGACAGATAAACTTTATGATGAATTAAAGAAAAGAAATTTGATATAATGTCCACTTATTTTATAACTTTTGCCATCGTTATCGTCATTGTTGCGTTTGTAATTGCTTTCTTTTTTATTTCTAAAAATTTAAAAAAGAAACGCCTGTCCAAGGCGCTTGGTTTGAGATTGCTTTTAATTCGGCTGCCGCAAAAAACTTCAAAAGAATTTCCGACCGAAACCAGGGCAGCCGAGGCCTGGAAAGAAGAAATTAATCTTTCCAGTCAGCTTTTCAGCATTTTGGCCGGTCTTAAATCAGCGTTTGGTTTGGAAGCGGCGGTTCATCATATCGGCGAAGAAATCTTTTTTTATGCGGCAGTACCGAAAGAATCAATGGAATTTGTCAGTCGTCAGATTGAGGGTCTGTGGAAAGAAGCAAAAGTGGAACAAATAGACGATTACAATGTTTTTAACCCCAGTGGAGTTAATCAGGGAGTTTATCTTAAACAAAAATTATCTTACGCCCTGCCAATCAGAACTTATTCCGAAGCCAATCTTGACACTTTCGCGCCGATTCTAAGCGGTTTGTCAAAAATTAACGAGGTTGGCGAAGGAGCGGCCATTCAAATTTTGGTTAGACCGGCTCCGGCCTCAACCAAAAAAACAATCTCTCAGATGATTGAAAATCTTAAAAGAGGAGAAAGATTTGAAGATATTTTGAAAGGCGGTTTGATTAAATTTAAAGACATCGAAAAGGCGATCAGGCCGGAAGAAAAAGAAAAGACGGAAAAAATAATTGACGAGGAAGCAATAAAAACTCTGGATTCCAAAATCAATAAGCCGCTTTTGTCGGTCAATTTAAGAATTTTAGTTTCCGCCCCCAGTCAATATCAGGCCGATACGATTTTGGAAAGCATAACCGGCGGTTTTTCCCAATTCAGCGCTCCGCTTCGTCAGGAGTTAAAAATCATCAAGCCCCGTAATTTTCAAAAATTAATCTATCAGTTTTCTTTTCGGGAATTTGACGAGAATCAATCAATGATTTTAAGCACCGAGGAACTGACAAGCGTTTTCCATCTGCCGGCCTCAAGCACCGCCATCCCGAAAATCAAATGGCTGAAATCTAAGGAGGCGGCTCCGCCGGCTAATCTGCCGACTAAGGGCATCCTGATTGGCGAAACTTTTTTCCGAAATGAGCAGAAATCGGTTTATATTACCGAAGATGACCGTAGACGCCATATTTACATTGTCGGTCAGACCGGCACCGGTAAATCGACTTTAATGACTAATATGGTGGTTAATGACATTCGTCAAAATAAAGGCGTGGCCATCATTGACCCTCACGGCGATTTAATTGAAACGATTTTGGGATTAATACCGGGAAAAAGAATGGACGAGGTAATTGTCTTTGACCCTTCGGACAGGTTGCGGCCATTGGGAATCAATATGCTGGAATACGATTTCAACCGGCCGGAAGAAAAAACTTTCATCGTCAATGAGATGCAGAGTATTTTCAACAAACTTTTTCTAGCGGAAACAATGGGACCGATGTTTGAACAGTATATGAGAAACGCTTTATTGCTTTTGATGGAAGATATACCCAATGAGCCGGCTACTTTGATGGAGGTGGCGCGGGTTTTTACTGACGCGGATTTCCGCCAAAAAAAATTAGCCAGAATTTTCAATCCCACTGTGATAGATTTCTGGGAAAAAGAAGCGATTAAGGCCGGCGGCGAGGCGGCCCTCGCTAATATGACGCCCTACATCACTTCCAAGTTCAATAATTTTACTTCCAATGATTATATGCGGCCGATTATCGGCCAACCGAAGTCGGCTTTTAATTTCCGTCAGGTGATGGATGAGGGGAAAATTTTACTGGTTAATTTATCAAAAGGTAAAATAGGGGAAATTAACGCCAATTTACTGGGAATGATAATCACCGGCAGAATTTTAATGGCTGCTTTGTCCCGGGTTGATTTATCCGAGAACAAGCGCCGCGATTTCAATCTTTACATTGACGAATTTCAAAATTTCACCACTGAGTCCATTGCCACAATTTTATCCGAGGCGCGAAAATACGCCCTCAATCTGACAATGGCGCACCAGTTTGTCGCTCAACTGACGGAAAAAATCCGAGATGCGGTTTTTGGCAATGTCGGTTCAATAATTTCTTTCCGAGTCGGAGCCCAGGACGCGGAATTTCTGGTTAAACAGTTTGAACCGGTTTTTAGCGAGAACGACTTGGTTAATATTGACAATTTTAACGCTTATGTAAAAATCTTAATTGCCGGTCAAACCTCCAGACCGTTCAATATCAAAACCCTAGTGCCGGAAAGAGGCGATAGGGAAACAGCGGATAGAATCAAGGAAATGTCCCGGTCCCGCTATGGTAGAGACAGACAGGAAGTAGAAGTAGAAATATTGAAAAGATTAAGAGAATAAATTAAAATAATCTAAGGACGTTAAACGTCCTTAGATTTGCTTTTTTGTGCCGCCCTAGCTCAATGGCAGAGCAATCGCTTCGTAAGTGAAAGGTTGTCGGTTCAAGTCCGACGGGCGGCTCAGTATGAAATCACCCATTATTAAAAAAGTTATTATTCCAGTAGCTGGTTTGGGCACACGATTTTTACCGGCCACCAAGGCCCAACCCAAAGAAATGCTGCCGCTTATTGATAAGCCGGTAATTCAATATTTGGTTGAAGAAGCGGTTAATTCCGGCATAAAAGACGTCATTTTTGTGACTGGCCGCGGCAAACGGGCGATTGAAGACCACTTTGATTATTCGCCAGAACTGGAATCATCTTTGCTTCAAAAAAATAAAAAAGACGTTTTTAAGGAAGTTAGAGCGATCTCCGAAATGGCGAATTTCTTTTATGTGCGCCAAAAAATGCCTCGCGGTGATGGCGATGCCGTGGTTTGTGCTAGTCACTTAACCAATAATGAACCAGTCGCCGTACTTTTTGGCGATGACATTGTTGAGAGTCGCGTCCCTTGTCTTCTTCAGATGATTAAAGTTTTCGAAAAATATGGGGACTGTGTGGTTGCTTTAACCGAGGTTCCTCGGCAAGAAGTTAAACATTACGGTGTGGTTAAAGCGGTAAAAGTGTCTGATAATATTTATGAAATCAAAGATATCATTGAAAAACCCGAACCCGAAAAAGCCCCTTCAAATTTAATAGTTGTCGCCAAATACATCCTTACGCCGGAACTTTTTCGGGAATTAAAAAAAATAAAATCGTCCAGGACAAAAGAACTGAGAGTTGCTGACGGGTTAAAGAATATCTTAAAAAAGCGCCCCGTTTATGGTTTAAAATTTGAGGGTAAAAGATATGACTGTGGAGATAAATTGGGATATCTTCAAGCTACGGTTGATTTCGCTTTAAAACACCCGGAGGTCAAAAAGGGCTTTAAAAAATACTTAAAGAATTTAAAATTGTAATTATGCAAGCAGTTGTTTTGGCGGCTGGCCGGGGTGTCAGGATGGGCGATTTAACCAATGATTCGGCCAAACCGATGCTTAAGGTCAACGGCAAGCCGATTTTAGAATATACCTTGTTTAATCTTCCGGAAGAAATTTCGGAAGTTATTTTTGTCATCGGCTACAAGGGCGATTTGATAAAATCGTATTTCGGAGATGAGTGGAAAGGCAGGAAAATAAAATATGTTGTTCAGGAAAATTTGAACGGTAGCGCCGGCGCTCTTCACCAAGCCAAAGATTTTTTGGAGGATAAATTTTTGGTTTTGAACGGCAACGATTTATATCAGCGTTCGGACTTGGAAAAATTTGTCAACAATGAACCGTCCGCGCTTTTAGTCAAAGAAATTGAAAATCCGGAAAAGTTCGGCGTCGTTAAGACCGATGACGACGGATATCTTTTGGAGGTTATTGAAAGCGGAAGGCCGAGAGATAAAAACCTTAATTTGGTTAATATCGGCGCCTATCTTCTGAACAAAAAGTTTTTTGATTATCAATTAGCGAAAAAATCGACGGAAATTTCCGAAAAAGAATTCGGCTTGCCCCAAACCCTGGCGACGATGGCGAAAGATTGTAAGATAAAGGTGGAAAAGGCGGAATTCTGGCAGCCCCTCGGCTATCCCGAAGATATTTCAAAAGCCGAAAAAATTATCAGTCAGTTTTCTTCAAAATTGACGCAATGAGAATTATGAAAAACATAGTGACAGTTGGGGGCGGAACAGGAAGTTTTGTACTGCTTTCAGGTCTTAAAAAGTATCCGGTTCGCTTATCGGCTATTGTTTCAATGGCAGATGACGGAGGTTCTACCGGAGTTTTACGCGATGAATTGGGTGTTTTACCGCCCGGAGACATCAGGCAGTGTTTGGTAGCGCTTTCGGATTCGTCGGAGAAAATGCGGGAACTGATGAATTACCGTTTTGAGAAAGGGGGGTTAAAAGGGCATACTTTTGGCAATCTTTTGTTGAGCGCGTTGGAAAAAATAAATAAAGGATTTTTGAGAGGAGTAGAGGAGGCAAGTAAAATTTTGAATGTGAAAGGAGAAGTCATTCCAGTTACGGATTCGGATATTAATCTCTATATGAAACTAAAAAATGGAAAAATTCTCAAAGGCGAGCACCAGATTAATCTTAATTTTGAGATAGAAAAAAGAGGAATAAAAAAAATCTATTTAACTCCCAAAGCTAACGCCAATAAAAATGCAATTCAATGCATTAAGGAAGCCGATATGATTATCATCGGGCCGGGTAATTTTTACTGCAGCATTCTTCCCAATTTTCTTGTCAGGGGAATTTCAGAAGCAATTTGTAAATCAAAGGCGATAGTGGTTTTTAATTGTAATCTGGTAAATAAAAGGGGGCACACGGAAAAATTTACCCTTGATGATTATGTAGATGCGATGAACAAGTATTTAGGAAAACGAAGAATAAATTTTGTCACTTTTAATTCGTCAAAACCGCCGGAAAAATTAGTTAAAAGGTATCAAAAGAAAAAAGAATTTCTTATTCCTTTTCTTAGGGAAGCAAGGTCAAAAAGGAATTATAAAATTATTCTAACTCCGCTGTTAAACACCGAACAGTTAAAATTCAGCAAAGCCGATCATTTATCAGAAGAACGGTCTTTTATCCGCCATGACCCGGATAAATTGGCCAAAACGCTGATGTTTCTTTTGGAATTATAAGAAAACAAGAATTTTATCAAGGCCATTATTTAATATTTAATTTTGTGGAGTAGTGATTGCCTCAATTAGTCAAGTCTTTCACGATCGTGAAAGACTTGACTAAAATAAATATGAAAATTTTTATTGATTTCGACGATGTCATTTTTAACACCAAACTTTTAAAAAAATCCCTTGTTAAAATTTTTTCCGAAAATGGTGTCCCCAAGAAAGATTTTGAAGAATTTTACCGGCTGATTTTTAAAAATCAAAAAACGACTCATACCCCTCTGAAGCATATCGGCTTTTTTGCCAAAAATAAGGAAGTTGATTCTTCAAAAATTTCATTTCATATAGAAAAATTATTAAAAAATTTGAAATCTTATGTTTTCAATGATGCCAAAATATTTCTAAAGCATTTTTCCCAATTGAAAAATTTATCAAAATGAGCTAATATTAAATCAATGGATAAAGATTTATCACAACAGCTTCAAGAATTAAAAGAACGGGCCCGGCGTTTAGCCGGGTGGCTTTGACGTAGAAGCCAAGAAAAATCGTCTTAAAGAGCTGGAATTTGAGTTCTCCGACCCCGATTTGTGGAAAAACCGGGAAATTGCTGATGCAAAAATTAAAGAAACAGGCGAACTGAATGATTTAATCAAACGCTTTAACGAAACCGAAGAATTGCTGGACAAGACGGAAAATTTAGAATTGGCTGAAAATAAACTCCGTCAATTGGAAATAGAAAGATTATTTACCGGTAAATATGACAAGCAGTCGGCGATTATTTCAATTTACGCCGGTGCTGGCGGAGATGACGCCGAGGATTGGGCAGCTATGCTTTTTGAGATGTACTCAAAATTTTGCGAGAAACGCGGCTGGAAGACAAAAGTAATTAATGAAAGTTTAGCTGATTTTCAGTCAAAAACAGGCCGGCATCCGGTAAAAAACGTTACTTTCGAAATAAAAGGGGATTATAGCTACGGCTATCTTAAAAAAGAGGCCGGCGTGCATCGCTTAGTACGAATTTCGCCTTTTTCACCAGAGAAAAAAAGACATACTTCTTTTGCTTTGGTTGAGGTGTTGCCGGAATTGAGCGGATTATCCACCAAGGAGGGAGAAGACGAATTAAAAATTCCAGCCGAGGATTTAAAAATAGAATTTTTCCGTTCCAGCGGTCCGGGCGGTCAGAATGTCAATAAAGTGGAAACCGCGGTTCGAATTGTTCATTTACCAACCGGCTTAACCGCTGCCTCCCAAGTTGAACGTTCTCAGGTCCAAAACCGCGAACGGGCAATGAAATTACTTCAAGCGAAATTACTGAAACTGATGGAAGACACTCAAATAAAAGAATTGGATAAATTACGCGTCAAAGTAAAGCCGGAATGGGGGAGTCAAATCCGCTCATACGTGCTTCATCCTTACAAATTAGTCAAAGACCATAGAACCGGCGTTGAAACAAGTCGGGCCGAGGAAGTTTTGGAAGGAAATTTGGATTTATTTATAGAAAGCGAAGTAAAATAAGGAATAAGTTCATGACAAAAAATTACCTACTTGATGTCCCTATATAAGATAGGGTATAATAAATAAACAATGGTTATTTTTCAAAACGTTTCTAAAATTTATAATAGTAATGCCCATCAATCAATAGCCCTAGAGGATGCCACTTTTACCATTAACCCAAAGGAATTTGTTTCCATTGTCGGAAAATCCGGCGCCGGCAAGTCAACGATTGTAAAATTATTGATTGGCGAAGAAAGGCCAAGCAAGGGCCGGGTGGTTTTTAGCTCTTACGACGTTAATAAATTAAAACACAAAGATTTGCCGCAACTGCGGCGTCGTATCGGCGTTATTTTCCAGGACTTCCGACTTTTACATAATAAGACCGCTTTTGAGAATGTGGCTTTTGCTTTGGAAGTAGCCGGTCGTCTTGAAAAAGACATTAAAAAATTTGTCCCTCAGGCATTGGAAATGGTTGGTCTAAAAGATAAAACGTCTAATTTCCCGAAAGAACTTTCGGGCGGCGAAAAACAGAGAGTGGCGATTGCCCGGGCAATGATAAATCACCCCGACGTTATTGTCGCCGATGAGCCGACCGGGAATCTGGACCCCATGAACACCTGGGAAATTATCAAGCTGCTTCAGAAAATCAACGAATTGGGGACAACCATAATTTTGGCCACTCACAACAAAGACATTATCAATTATCTTGACCACCGAGTCATTAGTTTGGAAAACGGCCGAATTACTAGAGACGAAGAAAAAGGAAAATACATTTTAATGTAATGCTAACCACTCTTTTTCGCATAATTAAATACGGATTTCTGGGATTTTGGCGGAATGGCTGGTTGTCCACGGCCACGCTTTCCATCATAGTGCTGGCCTTGTTGGTTTTTGAAGGTCTGATGATTTTTAATGTTTTAACCAAAACTGCACTGGAAGCCATTCAGGACAAAATAGACATCAGCGTTTATTTCAAGATTGATACCCCGGAAGATGACATTTTACAAATAAAAAAATCGCTTGAAAGTTTAGCCGAGGTCAAAAGTATTGAATATATTTCCCGCGATCAGGCGTTGGAAATTTTTCGTCAGCGCCACGCCGACGACCCGACCATTGCCCAGTCCCTTAAAGAGCTGAAGGAAAATCCGCTATTGGCTTCGTTAAATATTAAAGCCCACAACCCCAAAGACTATGTCACCATTGCCGATTATCTTGACAAAACCCATTCTAAAATCTGGTTTGAAAAAGTTACTTATGCGCAAAACGCCGTGGTGATTGAAAGATTGGGTAAAATAATTGATACGGCCGAGAAAGGGGGATTTGTCCTTATTGTTTTTCTCGCTTTGATAGCGGTGCTCGTGACTTTTAACACTATTAGATTAGCCATTTATTCCAGTCGGGAAGAAATCGGAATTATGCGACTGGTGGGCGCTTCCAATTCTTTTATCAGGGGTCCTTATGTGGTGGAGGGAATAATTTACGGTTTATTGGCCGGAGTTTTAAGCGTGATTATTGCCGCTCCGATTGTCTATTTTGTTTCTCCCTACATTAAAATTTTCATTTCGGAAATGAATCTCTGGTCTTATTTTACTTCTAACTTAATCGGTATTTTAGGTTACCAACTGCTTTTGGGCGTTGCTTTGGGAGTGATTTCCTCAACTATTGCCATAAGAAAATATCTTAGGATATAAAGGGGGAGCACAAAGTTCTTTTGAGTGAGTATTGCATTGCCAAATCGCCTGCCTGCCGGCAGGCAGGGAATTTTCTGCTTACGTCCTCCTCATTGTTTCCAAGTCCTTATTTTTTAGTTGTTCTAAAATTTTTAGTTCCGGGTCAACAGTAATGCTCCTGCCTAAATATTGCCCGGAAGTAAGATAAGGCAACAAGACGTAATCCGCGCCCTGCTTGTACAAAAACTTGGCGTCTTTCTCGTCTTCGGCCCGAAGAATAATTTTGGGCTTATTTTTTATTCCTTCAACATTGCTTGAAATTTCATTAAGCAATCTCAAATTATCTTCCAAGTCAGGGCTGGTGCAGATAATTAGCCGGCTTGATTTTAAATTAGCCCTCTCTAAGATTTCGCTGTCGGCAATGTCTCCGAAAATGACGTTGTAGCCCTGTTTTCTCATCTGGGCTATGACATCAGGGTCAAAATCAATTATCAAAACGTCTTCTTTATCAAGGTGGTTGGCAATATTTTGACCGATCCGATGGCCGCCAATTAACACTATCGGTTTGGAGAAACTGAGTTCTCCGTAATATTCGGCTTTTTTGAATCGGCGTTCAAAAATTGACAGAAATTTAGAGAGGCGTTGAAAAATTTGTTCAGCGTAAATAATTAGATAAGTAGAGAGCGTGATGGTAATAATGCCAACCGCAGTAATCAAAGAAACTACTTTTTCGTTAAGATGACCTAATTTTAATCCTAAGGCAGCTAAAATCAAACTAAACTCTGAAATCTGAGTCGTAGTCACTCCGCATAGAAAACTGGTTCTTTTCCGATAGCCCATCAGTCCCATAATAATCAAGACAATTAAAGGATTGCCGATGAGAACAAAAAGCGAAAAAATTATAATCGGCAGGGTGAGGCCGGAGAAATCAGAGAAGATAAGCGAAGAGCCCAAAATGACAAAGAAAATTAAGATGAAAAAGTCCCTTAAAGACTTGATTTTGGCGGAAATCTGGAAGTGTTCGGAAGAATTGGCCAAAGCCAGGCCGGCCAAGAACCCGCCGATTTCAATTGAGAATCCGGCCTTAACAACCACCGTGGCAATTCCGAAACACCAAGCCAAACTCGTCAAAAATAAAAGTTCTTGGGAGCGGCTGATTTTATCCAACATTAAAGGCAAAATTTTCCGGCCCAAATAAAGCATCAATATAAATAAACCAAGGCCTTTGAGAGTAGTTAAAAAGATGTCATTAAAAACGATTCCTTTCTCGCTTTCAATTCCGGCCAAAAAAATCAAAATTAAAATTGCCACGAAGTCCTGAACCAATAAAAAGCCGATGCTGATTTTTCCGTATAAACTGTTGGTGTCTCTTTTTTCCGAAAGCAGTTTAATGACGATGATGGTGCTGGAGAAGGTGAGAGCAATGGCAATGTAAGCTGACTGAAGAAAATTGAAATCAAAAAACCGGGCGATGTAAAACCCGGGAATGAAAGTGAAAACGATTTGAACCAAGCCGACCAAAACCGAGGCCTTACCCACCAATTTTAAAGAGGTGTAATTGATTTCCAAGCCAATTAAAAAAAGCAGAAACATTATGCCGAGCTCAGAAAAAATCTGAAAAAGCTCTTTATTGGCTAAATGAAAAAAGCCGAAAATTCCGATGGCGACACCGCTAAAAATATAAGCCAAAATAATTGGCTGTTTAAATATTCTGGCGGCAATTCCCAGGCCGGCCGCGATTAAAATGACAATTGATAGTTCAAAAATTCCGGTACTCATTTAGATAATGTTAAATTTTGAATATTTTTTACCTCTTTTGATAAAATTTATTTCCATTTCTTTCAGTTCAAAAACCTTTTTGAAATACCTGATGATAAAGCTTTTTTTAAGGCCGTTTTTATTACAGGTATAGGCATCAATACTGACAAATCGTCTGGCCGGGAAAGTGTGAATACCATCGATCGTCAAATGTTCGCCGAAATTACAGGTTTTGGAAATGTTCTTAGCCATCTTAAGAGTTATTCACATCACTTAATTTAATAATAATAAGAAAATAAAAAATAATCAATGCTTTTTAGTCCAAAAAGAAAAGGACAGCTTGTAAAGACACCGTCCTTTTTTATCCGTGCTTCAGCCTTCTTTTGCCTGTTTTTCTCCAAGCGGAGATAAAACAATGTCATAATGCCCGGATGCGAGATGAGCTTCGTTATCTAATGTCGTTCCGTGCGCTTCAAAAATTATCGTAACCATTTATATTTTTAAACACTAGCGCTATGACATGTCATAGCGCTATGCTATAGCATAGCATCAGTTCTAACTTTCCTTTTTCGGAGTTTTAGAAAGTTTGTCTACAAACTGACGGAGGTGTTCTAACCCTTGCTCTTGGTGGTTTTTCCATAGATTTTTACCACTTTTCTCTGTGTATCTTTTTATCGTTGAAATCAGCGTTTGTGTGAGGCTCGATTTTATTTTTAGGATAACCAACTGGGATAATATTAACTGCCCGAAATTGTTCCGGAACGGCCAATAATTTTTTAACCCCTTTTTCCCATTCCGGCCGAAGGTTTTTCCAAACCGTTCCGAGTCCCAGAGCCGCGGCTTGTAAAAACATATTTTCAGATGCAACTGACAAGTCCTGAACCGGCAGAATGGATTTGGTTTCATCAATAACGGGGATTATCAAAACCGGCGCTTGTTTCACATATTCCTGACCCACGATTTCAAAAATTTTCTCTTTTGTTTCCTGCTTTCTGACGACCACAAACTCAACCGCTTGATTATTTTTCGCGGAGGGCGCAAATTGACCGGCTTTTATAATTTCAATTATTAATTCATCGGTCACATCGTCAGGCTTATATTCCCTGACGCTTCTTCTGTTTGATATTTCTTTAATAATCATAAAATTTTAATTTATTTGCTAAAATCTTTTTATTTTGGCTGCCGGGGCTGCCGGGCTTGGATTACCCAGCCCTTCGACAGGCTCAGGGCAAGCGGGCAGGCGGAATAATACGACTTAAATATTGGTGCTATGACATGTCATAGCACCATGCTATAGCATAGTGCCGGTTCTGGTCTATTTTTTAATCATTTTTACTAACCACTGAAACTGAATAAAAAACCAATTTATATCCATCCGGGTCTTTGACGACGAATTCGCGTTTGCCCCACGGCCAGGTTTTTGGCTCGGTTGAGTGAATATTTTTAATTTTGACAAATTGATAGTAATTATCAACTGGATTTTGAGCCGGATTCATCTTGAATGGGGGTTTTGTTCTCGTCTATAAACGCGAGCGTAAAATCGCCTAATTTTATTTTAGCTTGATCCTCCGATTTTTGAACGTTAAAACCACAAGTCCCTCATAAAACTGGATAGTTTTTTCTATATCGCTTGTGAAAAACAATGTGAAATGAACTCTTTTAAGCATATTTTTACTGGCCTTTAATTTTCTGTTTTTTTAATTTTGTAGACCCTCAACGAAGTACGTCGAGAGAAATCAGAGCTCATTTTTTATAGACAATAAATAAATTTCCGTATAAAATTATATCATCTTAATATTATTGCCGGGTCGTCTAATGGTAGGACAGCGGCCTTTGAAGCCGTTTATCGGGGTCCGAATCCCTGCCCGGCAGCCAATTATTTCAAATTTTCAATAATCGCCACCTCCAACGGTACTATCGCAAACGGACTATATCTCATTTCCGTATATGCCTCAATCAAAGATTTAATTAATTTTATGGTTTTTTCCGGCACAATCATCTGGCTGTGTTTTTTTACCAAAGCCAATTTCTGGTCAGTCAGTTCCCGGCTAAAATGATTTTCCAATTCCGGAGCAAATTTTAAAGCCAAAACCCGGCGGAAATAATGAATCAAATCCTTATTAAATTGCACCAGATTATAACCCTCCTCATTGATTTTAGAAAGATAATCTAAACTCGCTGATAGGTCGTTTTTTACCAATAATTCCGCCAATTCCGCAGTCCGCTTAAAAGCCACCTGACCTAAAATTCTTTCCACATCCTCCACGTCAATTTTTGTCTCTTGTCTCTTGTTTCTTGTCTCTAATGAAACTAGCTGGTCCAGCAATGATTCGGCATCTCGGAAACTGCCGCCGGCTACTGAAGCAACCAATTCTATGGCTGAATCGCTGATTTTTATTTTTTCAGTTTTGGCAATGCTCTTTAGTTTCTCAACAATTTTTTCCAATGGCAATCTTCGGAACTGAAATCGCTGGGTGCGGGAAACAATGGTGGCTGGCATTTTTTCAAACTCACTGGTCACCAAAATTAAAATCGCATGCGCTGGCGGCTCTTCCAGAGTTTTCAGTAAAGCATTAAAAGCGTCTTTGGTTAATTGATGCGCCTCGTCAATAATATAAACCTTGTGAGAATAGGAAGCAGGGGAGACGCGGATGCTTTCTTTTAAGTTTCTGATTTCATCAATGCCGCGATTGGAAGCCGCGTCAATTTCTATCACGTCCATTGCCGTGCCTTTGTCAATTTCCAGACAGGGTCGGCACTGATTACAGGGTTCGCCCTGTTTTTTGAATTCTTTGTCGCTCTGCCTTTTTTCGCAATTGGCGATTTTGGCAATAATCCTGGCGGTCGTGGTTTTGCCCGAACCCTTTGGTCCGTAAAACAAATAAGCGTGAGCCAATCTGTCCAAGCGAGCTGCGTTTTTCAAAATTTCCGCCACTGCTTCCTGGCCTAAGACATCGGACAAAGTTCTGGGGCGGTATTTACGATAAATTGCTAAAGCCATATGCCTTACATCTTATATTTTTTGGCTTTTGTTTTCAAGTTTTTGGCCCTTTGATCGAGATATTGACAAATCCCCCCAGCCGAGTATACTTAAAGCATATGAGTAAATGCGCAGTATTATTACTGCCTTTTCCCCAGTCGAGTATACTTAAGGCATATGAGTAAATGCGCAGTATTATTACTGCCTTTTTTTATTGGCAGTTTAATAACGGTTGAACCGCTGATTAGCCAAAGTTTCACGGATTACACCTTGGTGAATTCCGGCTTGAATATCGTAAATGACCGGTTTCAGAACCAAGGCGTAGAGCTTTTGGCTAAAAATTGTCCCAGAACGACAATTGCTTCAGGATACGCTTCTGAAGAAAAAGAACCAAAAGTCATGAAAGTATTGATTACGGCTTATTCAAGTTCCATTGACGAGACGGACAACACGCCTTTAATTACCGCTTCCGGAAATTACGTCAGGCCCGGAGTGGCAGCAGCCAACTTTTTAGCCTTCGGCACTAAAGTCCGACTGCCTAAAATTTTTGGTAACCAGATTTTTATTGTTGAAGACCGGTTGCACGAAAAAAACAACGACCGGGTAGATATTTGGTTTCCAAGTAAAGAAGAGGCCTTGAGGTTTGGTTCTCAAATAAGCGAGATGGAGATATTATAAACAATTATGACTATTGACGATGACTATTGACAGCGCTATATGCGGCAGCGAGCAATTCTTTTTGGGATAATTATTTTTATCTCAATAACTTTTTTTTTCGCGGGCTATAAGCTCGGTCTTTTTTTATTTTCTCCAGACGCGGAACTACGCGGACAACAAGCAACGCAGAACTACGCGGAAAAAAATACGGAACTAGGCGGGTTGACTGAGAATTCAGAAGTAAATGTTGAAGAAAATTTCTGCAGCGATGAAATTAAATTTATCAATGAGGACGATAAAAAATTTTGTTTTCAAAAGTCAAAACTGACTGAGCCCCGGGGCATTGAAGTGAATTTAACCAATAATAAAGCCCTGCTTTACGATAACGGAAAATTAATCAAGATTTTCCCTCTTTCTTATCAATCACCGGAGAATAGATGGTATGAAGCACCCACCGGATATTATCGGGTCGGCGTTAAGCACGAAAAGCATCTTTCTTCGCTTTTTCCGGTGATTATGCCTTATGCCGTTCAGTTTTATGAAGACTTTTTTATTCACGGCATCCCTTATTACAGGGACGGAAAAGACGTTTCTTCGGAATTTACCGGCGGCTGTCTTCGATTTAATAACGACATTGCCAAAGAAATTTATGATTTCGCCAAAACCGGAGACCAAGTTGTAGCTTACAAAACTTTTGATGATTTAAAAATAAAGGAGGAGTTTTATCCACCAGTTGACTTAGAAAATTTTTGGATTAAACAGCGCTTTTTAAATCCTTATCGGCAATTCAGGTTTTTTGGCGGAACAAGTGTTCTTGAGAAAGATTATTATCAGCATACTGGAGTTGACTTACGACCAACGACCAACAACTTACAACAATCTGTCTACGCGATTGATAACGGTAAAATCGCTAAAATTCAAATTAATGATGGCAATGATCATGGTCTGGGCAATACCGTGATTATTGAACACCACCCTTCGACAGGCTCAGGGCAAGTTTATTCTTTATATGCTCACTTGGCTTCTATTAGGTCTGGATTAAAAGAAGGTGATATAATAAAGAAAGGAGAAATAATCGGTGAGGCGGGCAATAGCGGCTACGGTTGTCAGAATTATTGGCGGATCGGTCCTGACGGCTGCGAAAGTCAATCTCCTTATGATATCCATCTTCATTTTGAAATTAAAAAAGCGCCGGTCTTGGAAAACTCTGAAGCCGGTCAAGTTTGCCAAGATAAAATAGATTGGCCCAAAAGATTTTGTTATGGTTATGTGCCGGACTATCCGCAGAAATACGGATATTTGGACCCAATGGAATTTTTATTTGAGAAAAAGGCTAATTAATGTTGAACCCGTCAAATATTTATACCAAAGGAGCATTGGAAATCAGCCAATAGTGAATTTTTTCGAGTTATGTACGAATTGAAACTTGAACAATTTACCGGACCGATAGAAAAGCTTTTGGACCTGATTGAGGAAAGAAAACTGGAAATCACCGAATTAAATCTGGCAGAGGTGACGGCCGATTTTTTAACTTACCTTGATATGCTGACAGACGCAGACGGTACGCAGACAAATGCAGAAAAAAGTCCGCGCTTGTTGGCTGATTTTATCGTAGTGGCTTCGCAACTGCTTCTTATCAAATCCAAAGCGCTTTTGCCTAATTTTCAATTAACCGGCGAGGAAGAAAAAGACGTTAAAGATTTACAAAACCGCCTTCATTTTTATCGGCAATTTAAGCCGGCCATGGGTCATTTGAAAAAACTTTGGGAACAGAATAATATTTCAATTTCGCGGCCGCTTTTCAGCGGCCGGCCGGCGTTTTTCTATCCGGCCGATAATATTAAAATCAATGACTTATACAAGCTCGTCAAAGGAATTTTTGAAACCATCCAGCAATTATCGGAAAAGAGTCAGACCATTAAATCTTCACTCATCACCTTAGAAGAAAAAATTGAAGAAATTATGAATCGTTTGGGGCCCGCCCGACTGAATGACGTCAGTCATTCGGGCAGGCCCGATTTAAATTTCGGCAAATTGGCGAAAGAGAAACCTCGTTCGGAAATTATCGTCTTATTTTTAGCCCTGCTTCATTTATTGGCAAAACAATTAATTAAAGTTGAACAAAAAAAGCAATTTTCAGATATAATGATAGAAAAGAGATAAAAGAATTGTTATGGAAAACGCAAATAAAATATCAGCCGCCATTGAAGCCATTCTTTTTGTTTACGGCGAGCCGATGGAGATAAAGAAAATTACCAAACTACTCAAAACCGATGAGACTACAGTAAAGGAAGCGCTTAAAAACCTTGAACAAGAATTTTCGGCTGAAAATAGGGGATTGAAATTAATTTTTAAGGATTCGCCGGCTGGCGGTTCTGTCCAATTGGCAACCAAGCCGGACTTTGCCTCTTTCTTTGAAAATTTCATTAAAGAAGAATTTAAGGAGAATTTGACGCCTGCCTCTTTGGAGACGCTCTCCCTGATTGCTTATTTGGGACCGGTATCGCGTGCTCAAATTGATTATTACCGGGGCGTCAATTCCACCTTTATTTTGAGGAGTTTATTAATTCGCGGATTAATTGAGCGCTATCCCGACCCGAAAAGAACCAATATTTATCTTTACGAAGCAAGCTTTAATTTGTTAAAATATTTAGGAATATCCAAGGTTGAAGAGCTGCCGGAATATGAAAAATTTAAAGGGCTTTCTCAGAATTTTTGAGCTGATAGACAAGCGATAAAAATTCTGCAACAAAACCTTTACCCCGCCCATACTTTGCTGGCGATAATGGCTTAAAGATAAATAGTTTGTTCTGAACAATCTTTCTTATTCTGGAACCAACATCATTAGCAAAGTATGGGCGGGGTGCTCAATTTTATGGTAAAATTTACTTCACCAAAGGTTCATAAATTTTAATAAAATTGGCATGCGTTTCCAAGCAATATTACTTTCTTTGATCATTTTAGTTTCGCTTTTGATAAGCGGAGCTAAATTTCCGTCAACCCCGTCTTCTAAGGAGAATGTTTCTCAGACTGCTCCGGCTGAAACGTCTGTTTTTGTGAAGGATTTATATTCAGCCCTGTCAGGGAGGGTTGCTTTGGTTGGTCAGAATTTAACCGTAGCTAACCGGAACTTAAACCAAAACTTAAATCAGAATTTAAATGCACTCAGCCGGAATTTAACCGTTACCGCCGATAAGCTTGATCAAAACTTAGCCGCTCTGAAACAAATTGCATCCGCCAATGTCCATGATTTTCTCGCAAAGGCTTCGGACTCCAATCCAGAAAATCCTCCTTCCGTTATTTCGTATCCGGCTCTAATTTCAAAGGCAGAAATCAATGCTGAACAGATTTTTCCCTGCAATGCGAACCAATCCGCTTTTGTCAGCAAAGCCATATTAATAAAATATCTGGATTACAATTTTAACGTTTTTGAATTAAATCCGGAAAAACGCTGGCCCATTGCTTCCTTGACTAAATTAATGACCGCCATTGTATCCATTGAAAAAATGGATTTAGATAAAGAAATAATTATGACTAAAAAAGCTGTTGATACCGAAGGGACAGCCGGCGAATTTGAAATCGGAGAAGTTTTTAAACTCCGAGATTTGATTAAGGCCATGCTTATCTCTTCAAGTAATGATGCGGCGGTCGCCATTACTGAAAGTTTCGGCGAGCCCCGTAACTCAACTGAGTTGAGTTTACGGGGCGAGCGAGATTTTATTAATGAAATGCAGAAAAAAGCGGCTGAAATTAAAATGTTTTCCACCACCTACCTGGAGCCCAGCGGTCTTTCTTTTATTAATCAATCGACTGTCGCTGATTTGGCTAAATTGATGAGTTATATTTATTTTGAGCATCCGGAAATTTTGGAAATTTCTCGCCAAAAAGAGGCGGAAATATTGGAATTAAAATCAAATAAGCCGCGAAGATTATTAACCATTAATAAATTTGCCGGGGAACCGGATTTTATCGGCGGTAAAACCGGCTATATTGACGAAGCCGGCCGCAATTTAGTCGGCATCTTTGATATTGATGGCAAGACAGTATTAACCATTATCCTTGGCGCTGATGATTCTTTTAAAGAAACAGAAAAATTAAAGAGTTTTGTTGAGAATTGCCAATTACCCTAAAATGTATTTAACCCACGTTTTTCTCATTGTAAAAATTTTAAGTTTCTTTATATTGTCCTTTAGCGTGGCAATTATTTTGGCGCCGATTTTAATTCGTCTTTTATATAAATATCAATGCTGGAAGAAAAAACCTCGGGAACAAACTTTTGGAGGCGAAAAAACGCCGATTTTTACAAAGTTGCACGCAGAAAAAGAAATTTCCACTCCGCGGATGGGCGGCATTCTTATTTGGGGAACGATATTAATTGTGACGAGCGGCACTTATTTAGTTTCTCAATTTCTATCGCCTGATTTAGCGGCTAAAATAAATTTTCTCTCTCGCTCGCAGACCTGGCTGCCGCTTTTTACTTTGGTTTCAGCTTCAATTTTGGGATTAGTTGATGATATTTTGGTTATTAGAAACAAAGGGAAATATATTGCTGGTGGTATCAGACTTAAAATAAGATTGGCTTTGATTTCTTTAATTGCCATTGTCGGCGCTTGGTGGTTTTATTATAAACTTGAGTGGAGCAGTATTTATATTCCTTTTTACGGCAATTTGGAAATCGATGGTCTATATCTTTTAATTTTTATCATTGTGGTTCTGGCGACTTTCTCCGGCGGCGTGGTTGACGGTTTAGACGGACTCTCGGCCGGAGTTTTGGCGCCAATTTTTGCCGCTTTCGGAGTAATTGCCTATACCATGGGTTTATACGATTTAACGGTTTTAATCACCATTATTATCGGCGCTTTGGTGACTTATCTTTGGTTTAACATTCATCCGGCCAGGTTTTATATGGGCGAAACCGGAATTATGGGATTGACAGTTACTCTGGCGGTTATTGCTTTCTTAACCAATTCGGTTTTGTTTTTGCCGATTATTGGTTTCGTTTTAGTAATTGAATCGGGTTCGGTTATTCTGCAGCTGCTTTCCAAAAGATTAAGAGGTAAAAAAATATTTTTATCCGCTCCCATTCATCATCATTTGGAGGCCTTAGGTTGGCCAGAGACCAAAGTAACAATGCGTTTTTGGATTATTTCCGCAGTTTTCAGCGGTTTAGGATTAATCCTGTTCTTTTTGAGTAAGTTTTTATAATAATGACTATTTTAATCAAAAACATCCAACTTCTTGATGGCAGTGGCCGGCCTCCGGTTAAAGCCGATATTTTAGTAAAAGACGAAAAAATTTCAGCCATCGGTATTTTTCCTAAATACCGGGCTGATGAAATTATTGACGGCTTCGGCGCTTATCTGGCGCCGGGCTTTATTGATATCAATACCGACTCCGACCATTATTTGACTCTTTTTTCTAATCCAGCCCAAGCCGATTTTCTGCTTCAGGGTGTTACCACCATTATCGGCGGCCAGTGTGGGGCTTCGCTGGCACCGCTTCTTTATGGTTCTTTAGAATCAATTAGCGAATGGGCAGATATTAGCAAAATTAATGTTAATTGGCATACGGTCAAAGAATTTTTAGAGACGATGGATAAGCGGCCGCTCGGTGTTAATTTCGGCACCTTAATTGGCCATACCACCATCCGTCAAGCCTTAGTAGGCGAAACCAAAAGAGATTTATCGCGGAACGAACTTAGAGTTTTTAATTTACTTTTAGATAAATCCTTAAAAGATGGAGCTTTTGGGTTTTCAACCGGCTTGGGTTATAGCCAAAATCGCCAAACTTCTTACAGCGAAATTAAAGCTTTGGTAGAAACTGTAAGCAAACAAAAAGCCCTTTATGCCACCCATCTCCGCAATGAAAAAAGAGGTCTGCTTTCCTCGGTCAATGAAACAATTGAGATTGCCAAAGAGACCGGGGCTAAAGTTTTAATCAGTCATTTTCGGCCAATCCTTGGTTATGGAAAAGATTATGATGAGGCCTTAGAGTTAATTAATAAAAATACCGACAAAGCTGACGTCTATTTTGACCTTTATCCTTTTGATACCAGTACGATGTTAGTTTACACTTTCTTGCCGGATTGGGCTCAAGAAGGGGATAGAGAAGTGATGCTTAAAGATATAGGGACGCCTGGATTGAAAGAAAAAATCCTAAGAGAATTGCCCCGACTAAGAGGAGAAGAAATTGTTATTGTCAGCGCGCCGGGCAATGAATATTTAATCGGAAAGAATTTAAAAGAATTTTCCCAGAATAGGAATCTTAACATTACTGAAGGATTATTGACTTTGATGAAATTAACCAATTTCCGGGCCGTGGTTTTTTACAAAAATATCAATCTCAAGAAGGTGATTAAAACTTTGGCTCTTGACCGGGCGATCGTGGCTTCTAACAGCGCCAGTTTTAGAGAGCCGGAAGGGACGGAATCCGCCAGCCCCGTAACGTCCATAGGGATGCGTTACGGGGCCAGCTGGCGAAAAATTATTAGACCGGAGCGTTCTTACCGAACCTTCATTAGATTTTTGGAATTAGCAGAAAAAGCCCCGACGCCCGAAGGGGGTCGGGACCGAAGCGTCGGGAAAAAAATTATGCCGATAGAAACAGCTGTTTATAAAATCACCGGTCTGCCGGCTCAAAGATTAGGGCTTAGGGAAAGGGGAATAATTAGAGACGGTTATTTTGCTGATTTGGTAATTTTTAAAGACGCCGAAATTCGGGAAGTGCTCGTCAACGGCAAAAGAATAGTCAAAGACGGAAAGTTTCAAGGCATTCTGGCAGGGAAAATATTGAGAAGAATATCTTAAACTGTAAGATTCCCCAGCGTTGTTTATATTTCTTTGAAATTCTTTCTCGTTCGTATACCTCCGAGCGTCAAAATTCAGCTCGCTCGCACGCTGCTCGCCACCCTGCTTCCCTTCGTCGCGGGTCCTGGCTCGCCACGCGGCTTGCTCGCAAATTTTAAGACGCTCTCTGGCAGATACTCACTCTGAAAGAATTTCAAAGACTTAAAACAAATCTTTTTACAGCCAGCCTGTGAAGCGAGGTTTGAAATTATGAGGGAAAACCAAAAGAAGTAGGAAAATGGCGCTGTCTGAATCCCGAAACGAAGTGGAGGTTGAGTTCGCCATTTTCCGTTAAGCTTCTTTTGGTTTGAGCGAAGATAATTTCTCCCGAGCAGAATGGCTGGCGAGAAAAGATTTGTTTGTTAATGTAAACAAGGCTCGAATTTCTTACACTTAATCATGAAAATTAAAGCCGGTCACAGCCCTGATTACATTTTTATCTCCTGCGTTATTATTTTAGTAGCTTTTGGTTTAATAATGCTTTCATCTGCCTCTTCAGATTTAGGCAAAATTAAATTTAACGATACTTATTATTATTTAAAACATCAGTTGCTTTACGGTTTAAGTTTGGGTGTAGCCGGATTTTTATTTGCCAGTTTTATTCATTACCGTTTTTGGCAAAAAATAGCCGTTCCTTTATTACTTATCAGCTTATTATCATTGGTCCTAGTTTTTACTCCTTTGGGCTTTTCTCATGGCGGCGCTAACCGCTGGCTCAATCTCGGTGTTTTGTCAGTTCAGCCGGCCGAGTTACTGAAATTTTCTTTTATTATCTATTTGGCTGCTTGGTTAAGTTCTAAAAAAGAAAGAGGTTCTCATCGCCAGACAAATATTTTATCAGGCTATCTGCCATTTTTAATTATTTCCGGTTTAGTCGGCTTTCTTATTTTGATGCAGCCTTCAACAACCACAGTGGTGATTATTATGGCAGCCGGCCTTTTGGTTTATTTTATTAGCGGCGCTAGGTTATCTTTTATATTGGGAACAATATTTTTAGGAATTTTAGCTTTAACCTTAATTATTTCTATAGCCCCTTATCGCTTAGCCCGGGTAGAAACCTACATAAAGACGTTTTTCGGACCAGAAGCCACTGATTATCAAACTCAGGGCTATCATCTTAACCAAGCGTTAATGGCTATCGGCTCCGGCGGCGTCTGGGGCGTGGGCTTTGGTAATTCAACCACTAAATTTAAATATCTTCCGGAGCCCATCAGTGATTCAATATTCGCCGTGATTGCCGAAGAGTTGGGTTTTATCGGCGCGGTCTTTCTTATTGGAATTTTTATTTTGCTTTTTATCAGAGGAATTAAGCTCGCCAAAAATTCCCGGGACCAATTTGCTAAATTGGCAACCATCGGTTTTATTTCAGTAATTGCCATTCAAACTTTCATTAATATTGCCGCTATTTCAGGAATTCTGCCTTTAACCGGCGTGCCTTTGCCGTTTATTAGTTACGGCGGCACTTCTTTAGCGGTCTTTTTGACTATGAGCGGAGTAATTGTTAATATATCAAGATATACTAGTTAATAAATCCTAAATCCTAAATCCGAAATTCTAAACAATATCTAAATTCCAATTATTTAAATCCCAAACTATTTGCAATTTGTGATTTGAGATTTGGAATTTGTTTAGGATTTAGATATTAGGATTTAGAATTTTTACAAAATGCTTCGCATTTTATTCACCGGCGGCGGGACTGGTGGTCATATTTATCCGATTTTGGCCGTGGCTGAAGAGCTGCAGTTTGCTGGCGGCCAAATCCAGCTGGATTTGCGTTATTTCGGCGCTCCCGGACCCTATCAAAATCTTTTGGAGAGTAATGGCATCAGAGTATCAAAGATTTTTTCCGCCAAATTGCGCCGGTATTTTGATTTTAGGAATTTTATTGATATTCCGATTTTACTTCCTTTAAGCATTGTTCAGGCCTTTTGGAAAGTTTTTTGGTTTATGCCGGATGTTTTGTTTTCCAAAGGCGGACCCGGTTCTCTGCCGGTGGTT
>Ga0210042_1000286_pt1 | contig 47552 bp, 51 predicted proteins | sample CryGeymeta201518_FD_183982 | JGI IMG/M metagenome (GOLD analysis project Ga0210042, IMG submission 183982) | Groundwater microbial communities from Crystal Geyser aquifers in Utah, USA - Crystal Geyser metaG 2015-18 (SPAdes) (version 2) | ecosystem: Environmental > Aquatic > Deep subsurface >... | reverse complement strand
ATTGCCCAAAAACTAATTTCAAAACAATATGGACAACATAAATTTACAAACCAAAAAGATTTTTCTCTATGCTCGTAAATCCACGGACGAACCAGAACGACAAGTGCTTTCCATAGAGGCACAAATGTTTGAATTGCGAGAATATGCCCGCAAAGAAAACCTAAATATCGTCCGTGAATTTGTGGAAAGCAAAACCGCCAAAGAGCCAGGCAGAGAAATTTTTAACGACATGATAGCGTGCATAGAGAAAAATGAAGCAGAAGGAATTTTAGCGTGGCACCCTGACCGCCTTGCTCGTAATTCCATAGACGGCGGACGGATAATTTACTTGGTAGATACTGGTAAAATTACCACGCTAAAATTTCCTACTTTTTGGTTTGATCCGACACCGCAAGGAAAATTTATGTTATCAATCGCTTTTGGGCAATCAAAATATTATGTGGATAATCTTTCGGAAAATATAAAGAGGGGTATTCGCCAGAAATTGCGAAATGGAATAGGAAAACAGGGATAAGTACAATAAAATCCCAGAAAACATGGTATAATATTTTCATGCCACGAATCAATCGAGTCTCTGTCGGAAACACGCTCTATCACGTTATTAACCGAGCCAACGGAGGATTTCGCGTCTTCCATACTGATGCTGATTATAAACATTTTGAATCAGTTATTCAGAGCGGCAAAGACATGATGGATATGCGTATCGTCGCGTATTGCATTATGCCTAACCATTGGCATTTAGTACTGTATCCCAGAAACGATACTGACATGGGAGAGTACCTGCACTGGGTTACAACAACGCAGGTACGCCAGAGACGAGTACGAACAAAAAGTGTCGGTCACGGACATCTCTATCAGGGTACGTACAAGTCGTTTCCGGTACAAACAAACGAATACGCGCAACAACTCATACAATACGTTGAACAAAATCCTCTTCGAGCACGATTGGTAAAGAGAGCGGAGGATTGGCGTTGGTCAAGTTTATGGCGCCGAGAAAAAGGGAGTGAAAATGAGAAAAAATTACTTTCCGATATCCCCATCACACTCCCTCATGATTACGTGGAACAAGTGAACACGCTTCCGAGCGCTGAGTTCCTTAATACCATACGCACGTCGGTCAATAAAGGAACTCCATTCGGTTCCGATCGTTGGATAAGCGGTATGGTGAAAAAGTTTGGCATGGAAAGCACGCTTCGGGGGCCGGGGAGACCGAAGAAGATACTATGACACATATTTATGAAAAATATTGTACTTATCCCCATTTTCCCATTTTCACTTATAGGTAAACCATATATGTGGATAGTTATATTGAAATTTCAAGAGATTTTTGGTATTCTGGGGTGTAATTACGCAAGAAATAGTAGCTTTTCTTGCTAAATTTTCTTAATAAAAATGGAAACTATCTCTCTTGCAATATCTAGCGTTGCGGATTTAATGGTACGTTACAAGCCATGTCCAACTAACCCAGCAGGTTTTGCGTTTTTAGTACACCCAAGGAATATCTCTGATATTTATCGAAAATATCCGCTTTTACGCTACCTTCCAAAAAGTTTTATAAAATTCATGTTAGCGCACTTTTTTTGGCCAGTTACTGTTTCGTATATCCAAGGAGTACATAATCTAAATGGGCAAAGAAATATCCCTGGGTGGATTATTTCTTTGCCAATCACAGCGGAGCAAATGATAGCGGACCGAAAACTTGCAAAAAAATTTATAAACAAAGCTGTTTTGTTGGCGCAAAAAAGAGGCGCAAGGGTTATTGGACTTGGTGCATTGATATCTCCAATCACAAACGGGGGGATTGATCTAAAAAGAGAACACGAGGTCGGTTTTACTACAGGGAATGCACTTACAGTGGGGATGACCCTCAAAGGAATTACGCGTGTACTTGCTTTAAAAAATATGCGCAATGAAAAACTTATATTTGCGGTTGTTGGCGCAACGGGATCCATCGGACAAGCGGTTTGTCAGCTGTTGTTAAGGGATAGATATACTCGTCATATTCTTGCGGTTGGAAAAACCGCAGCACACCTTAATGAACTTGCAAATAAATTATCAAGTGCATACAAAGAAGTTTCCATCTCGACCTTTACGGACATTAAATCTGTAAAAAATGCTGATATCATAATAATGGCAACAAGTTCTACCGAAGTATTATTATCAAAGGATAATTTAAAAAATGGGGTGATTATTTATGATATTACACAACCACAAAATGTTTCACTGTCGTTACAAGAAGAAAGAAAAGATGTCATTGTGATTGATGGGGGGGTTGTAAAATTGCCGGAAAATATTAAATACAATTTTAATATTGGAACACCAGAAGGAACTACATTTGCTTGTCTTGCGGAAACAATGATTGTCGCAGCAGAAGGCATGGAGGATTTTTCATTAGGAAAAGTAAGAATTGAGCATGTTGATAAAATAATGGAACTTGCAAAGAGATATAATTTCCAGTTAGCTCCATTGAGGAGTTGGGGAAAAATAATAAATGAGTATGACCACAAGTGGAATTATTGATTTCAAAATACAAAGTATCCTTCTTGTTGTCGCGGGGATCGTAAACCTAGTACTCGGTTTACGGGTATACAAACTTGACCGCGATAAGACAAAAAAAAGCAATACTATTTTTGCGCTTATTGCAGGGAGTGTTTCGATGTGGGCATTTTCCCGCGCATTATTTGAAGAAGTTAATACATCCCTCCTAATTTTCTTTTCTTCAAGGGTATTATATTTGAGTGCGAGTTTGATTCCAATTCTATTTTTCTTATTTTCTCTTGCTATCTCAAGAGGGAAAATAATATTACATCGAAAGGAATCTATTTTTATAATACTAACATATTTTATTATTGTTTTCATAACAATAATTCCAAATAGTGTTATAGATTCGATTACAAACACTAACCCAATTAAGATAATTACTTTTGGCAAGATGTACCCACTGTATGTTGTTCACATACTGGGTTATTTCATAGCAGGATTTTATGTTTTAGCCCGACAGTTTAGAAAAAGCAATGGAGTATTGAAAGCCCAAATTAAGTACATATTCATAGGAACACTCATCCCGTCACTTATTGGCGTTATGACCAACCTTATCCTCCCAACATTCGGGTTTTTTGAATTTTTTTGGTTGGGACCTATAACAACAATCTTAATGTCAGTAATTATAGGATATGCAATCATTCGTTATAATCTTTGGGAAATAAAACTCATAACTGCTGAAATACTAACCACCTTAATATTAATGATATTAGTTTTTAACCTACTTCTTGCAAAAACTACTACTTTTTTTTTCATTAGGGGTAGCTCTCTCTTTTTAGCAGGAATTTTTAGTCTTTTTTTAATCAAAGGTGTAAAGAAAGACATAGAAACTCGCGAACGAATTAAGGAACTTGCAGGGGATTTGACGAAAGCGAATATACATTTGAGCGATATGGAACAGCAAAAGACGGAATTTGTTTCTATTGCATCACACCAGCTTCGTACGCCGCTGACGGCGATTAAAGGGTATGCTTCAATGTTGACCGAGGGATCATTCGGTCCTTTATCCGATGAAGCGAAGCGGGCGGTCGAGAAAATATTTCGATCAAGCCAACGACTGGTGCTTATTATCCAAGACTTCCTCATGGTCTCACGGATCGAGCAGGGGAGAGTGCAATATAGCTTTGAGACAATCGAGCTCAAGAACTTATTAAAAGAGATCATCAATGACGTTAAACCGGTCGCGCAAGAAAAAGGATTGAGCGTCAGATTCCAGTTTGATAACGGTGGCGCGGTCATGGCTAAAGTTGATCGTGAGAAATTCAAACAATCAGTTTACAATATTATTGCAAATGCCATCAGTTATACCGACGTCGGCTTGATAAACGTGCTGCTTTCTAATGATAACTGGAGCAAAAAAGTTCGTATTGCTGTTTCCGATACGGGCAAGGGAATCGTGAGCAAATCGCTTGAGAATATTTTCGAGAAGTTCAGCCACAATGGCACGCAGGGACGCTTTGGCTCTGGCATCGGCCTCTTTGTCTCCCGCGAGATTATCAAAGCGCATCGCGGTAATGTCTGGGCGGAATCCGCCGGTCCGGGCCATGGCTCCACTTTTTTTATTGAATTGCCGCAGTGGGAGAATAGGAAGGGGAAAAAGATGTAGAACTGACCTTGCGTCATGGCGATTTTTATTGGACACCGAGTGTCCAATAAAGTTTTGGAAAAGCATATCCGAGTGTACCTACATTCCTACATTCAAGCGTTTGACGCATCTTTCGTCCGTTGGTATAGTTTATTTATGTTTCCTTCCTCGAAAATCAAAACTGCACTTGTTCTGTATTCCGGCGGGCGGGATTCGTCGGCGACCGCGCTTGAGATGGCACGCCTCGGATACATGGTGAAATTATTTACTTGTCAGTGGGGACTGTCCGAGCTTGTGGGTCCGCGCGGTGACTCGGCGCCGGACATTAGGCACGCAGAGCTCATGGGGGCTTTCCCGAAATATATCGACCCTGATCGCGCAATCATGGGTAATCCATATCTTGTGCGAAAACTAGCGATCGAGAAAACAAACGAAACGCATGTGGTGTATCCGATTGCCCTTGCGCTTGCGGTTCATGTCGATGCTATTCTCTATTGTATGAAACGAGACATCAAACATATTGCATGCGGATATTCGGGGTATCAAGCAACGAGAGACATCTATATTGAACAACGCGAGGATTTTCTTTTGTTGATGAAGGAATTTGTTGGCGAGTATGGAATCGAATACCATACTCCTGTTATAAAAAAAACAAAACATGAGGTCATGGATATTCTGGAACGGCATGGCGTGAGTTCAAACTCGCTTGAAAATAAGTCGATATTCGGCGGCATTTCTTTTAATGTTGAGCACGCACTGTCATATCGGAACCGGTCGCTTCCGATATGCAAAGGGCATATCGAGCTTATGAGGGCGTAAAGAATGTAATCATCATTACATGGACACGATCACATACATAAAGAAAGCGCTTTATTTCGCCGCAGAAAAACATGATGGCCAATATCGCAAGGGTACGCGCGTTCCCTACATTGTGCACCCGGTGTTAGTTGCCCTTGCGGTAAAGCGATATACTGACGATGAGGAGATCTTTATCGCGGCGCTCTTACACGACGTGCTTGAAGACTCGAGCGATGTTTCTCCCGAACTTTTACAAGAAGAATTCGGATATCGGGTCGCTCGAATCGTTGCCGAAGTAAGTCATCCGCGCGAAAAAAAATATTCTTCATGGAAAGAAAAAAAAGAAATGTATTTAGATAGGATTAAAAGCGCGTCTCTCGATGCGCTTATCGTCGTAGGTGCCGATAAAATGGTCAATATGCAAGCATACTTTGACGCTTTCAAAAAAGACGGCGGAGAACACGTCATCGCGAAACATTTCAACGCGACATCTGCCGAGTATTTTTGGTATTATGATGCGGTGGGGGACATTCTCGACACTATGCTCCATGATGGCGTACTCGCGCGAGAATATCGGGAACTTCTCGATGGATACAGAAAGACCTGTGAGCGATAAGTGCTCACAGGCCTATTCAAGTCCGTCATATTTTCTTTTGTGGTACGCCTCGTGCAGCAGCTCGTTCATTGCATGAAATTCATACGTGGTAATTTGAATTTCGAATGGAACGCCATTTCGATACGCAATGAACTGTAAGAGGCGGAGCACTTTTCCTTCGAGAGCGGGATCGTTGGGACGCGTCTTTGGATTCGCGATGTAGTCATGTTCGAGATAACCATGAAACGCCTTCGTGATCCGTTCAAGAATGGCATACACCTCGGAAACCGACGCGACAAGAACCCTAATGCCGTACACATCGTTTATCCTAGAAACATTATGCGTTTTGTAGAAGCGCATTTTCCTCCTCAATGCTTCTATGTTCTTGACACGCGGTGTCACCTGCGGATTATGCGAAATTTTTTCCGCAATAGCTCGTATCTCGTTTGCAAGTATGTTGATAGAGCACTGGATACGATTTCGATAGAGCGTATGAGGGTTTTTTGCATCGTACACCTCCTTTCTCTTGTTGGAGTGTAGCATTGATATTACGAGGCATCAAGCATCTGTTTTTTGATCTTATGCGCATTGTGTATAGAAAAAATCATACCAGTTTGTTAAAATGAAAAGAATAAAAGAATGTTTTTCATGCATGTGAATTTGTTCGAGACCGTTACGCCGGCAAGTTTGGTAACGCTCGGTTCAGGGGTGCTTGTTTTGGTTGTAGGGATATTGATATATGTGCGTGATTCTAGCAGAAAGGACACTACCATGTTCCTCCTGATAACCGCCTCTGCCATGGTGTGGTCGATAACCGCCGGACTTTTGCAGTCGATCTCTCATAGCGACATTGAAGAAGCGCTTATTCGCTTGCTCTATATCAGTGGTGCTAGCATGCCCATGATGTCAATATTTTTCGCGGACTCGCTGTCGGTGGGGAAATTTCGGTTTAATAAATTGCGCTCGGCTGGCATTATCGTGCTGTCACTCCTCATGTTCTCCCTCATCGCCTTCTCTGATCTTATCGTATGGAGAAGAGCTGATGTTTCGCACGGGTGGGAGAACGAGATTGCGCGCGGCCCGCTTTTTTTTCTCTTCGTTTTGTATCTTATCGTGGTTTTCACCGCAAGTCTTGCAACGTTATGGCGAAAATATCGCGAAGCGGCCGGCGTTTTCAAGATTGAATTGCGTTATATAATGATCGCTCTTGCCATCGCGATGTTCTCCATTTTTATCATCAACCTGACTTTACAGATCATGGGATATTATGATGTGGCATGGATCGGTCACATGGTGGCGTTTCTTACTGCTACAATCATTGGATATATCATGGTTAAGTACAATTTTTGGAATATAAAACTCATGGCAACGGAACTTTTCATAGTGCTTATTTCTCTGACACTTTTTACGGAAGTGATTTTCTCACGATCAGTCATTGATTTTGTCGTCAAAGGAACGATTCTTGCTCTGGTGGTTTCATCAAGTTTTTTTCTCACTAGGAGCGTTAAGCGCGAAACGGAAAGCAGGCAGGAAGTTGAAAAACTGGCCGAGGAGCTTCATAACGTCAATATACGCCTCCAAGAGCTCAATAAGAAAAAGTCTAACTTCGTTGAGATCGCGGCTCACCACCTGCGCGATCCACTTACCGCGATCCGCGGATACACGTCGATGCTTCTTGAAGGATCATTCGGTCTGCTTTCGGCAAACGCGCGTGGCGCAGTGATGAAGATATCAGAATCAAGCAAGCGTTTGCTCGTAATCATTGAGGAGTTCATGGACATATCGAAGATCGAATCGGGGAAGATCGAATACCGGTTCGAAAAAGCCGATCTGGGCAACGTTCTTACCGACATTATCGAAGAAATGAAATCTTCTGCGGAGTCGTCCGGATTATTACTTACTCTAGAGATCGTGCCGAAAGAAGATTATCGCATTGCGGTAGATATTGGGAAGATCCGCCAAGTGATCTCGAACCTAATAGACAACGCGCTCAAATATTCTCTCAAAGGGGGTATTAAAGTGCGAATGTATAAGACTAGGAAAAAGAAAATTCTCATTATAGTTTCTGATACTGGTATTGGGATGATTCAGGCAACCATTGAGAAAATATTCAAGAAGTTTAGTCGTGCCGCCAACGCGAGCAAATTTCACACCGGCGGATCAGGGCTTGGACTTTATGTAGCGAAGGAGATCATTCGCAATCATGATGGACGGATTTGGGCCGAATCGGCAGGTCTCGGGAAGGGTTCGACGTTCTATGTCGAGCTTGATCCCGGGATTATGCACCAAGCAACTCCAGTGCCAACGGAAGAACAAAGCAGCGAAAAAGGTCCGACCTTTTCAGCTACCGGTTGAGTGGTAAGATAATGAGATATGTCGCGGCAGTTTCAAAAAAGAACCGAGGATTTCATGTGCGAGTATTGTGGCGCGGCCGTTATGGGAAGCGGGTACACCAATCATTGCCCGCGGTGTCTCTGGAGCAAACATGTCGATGTTAATCCGGGCGACCGTGCGCAGTCGTGCGGCGGAATGATGGAGCCGTCACGGATAGAGTCGCGTTCCGGCGAATTCACGATCATTCATCAATGTCGAAAATGTGGCTTTGAAAAGCCGAATCGCGCCGACAAAGACGACGATCTTGAGAAATATTTCGATCATGATTGGTCAAAAAGGTAGACTACACAAAGACTTGTTTATTTGATATGATGGCGCGATGGAAATAGAAGGAGCACCAAACGAAGCGGATATCGTGAAAGCGCGATTGCAAGCCCGCAACAAAATACAAATAGAGCTTGCGCAACGGCACGCGAACGGCCGTCCTTTGAATGAGGCTTTGCTCGAGTTTGCCACTGCTGGCAAGGCAAAACTTTTTGGAGATATTATCGCGGCTCACCCGGAAATGCTTGACCATTACCTTATTGACCCGGAAGGTACACTTGATGAGGTGGAAGGTGAGCTCTACCACTGATTTTCATACTATGGAACGAATTTTTACCAAAGGCCTTAACGCGCATGGGGAGAAGACGTGACCATTGCCGGCTAGTTTGACGCGCGCCGAGACCACGAGAAGCTCATCTTTATTGATCTGCGCGACGCAACGGGCTTTGTTCAAGTTATTGCATTACCGAATCACAAAGAGGCGCGTGAGACAGCGGGTAAGCTCTGTTCGAAGCGGGTCGTGAAATACGAGGGAAAGTCAATAAACGACTCGACAATATGATGAACCAAAATATTCCGACTAGGGACATTGAGATTGAAGTAATCGAGATAACCGTTTTGAGCGAAGCAGACGAGTTGCCGTTCGATAAGGGGAGAGTTCAACCTCGATACTTATATCAAATCAATACGCTCTTGTCGGAGTAGGGACGTGTTTGTTTACAGAGTTAACCTTATGAGGTAACACTCTAGCTTAGTTCCCCTCCGTACTTTCGTAAGGACCGACCTTGCAGAAAAAATGACCTTACGGAAGAAGACAAAACCGATTATCATATCGGTAGATGAAATACTAAACCGTGTCACCTCATATGGTTAACTAAACATTATTTTGACAAAGTTTCCGCGCGGAGATATCATTGTGTGCAGAAAAAACCTTGTTCCACCACTGTTTCTCTTTTTTTGGAGAGTAGAAAATGCCAAACAAGCCAAAAAATTATGAGGCACTGTCGCGTCTCATTGATAAAGCCAAAATTTCGGACAAATTTGCGCGTATTTCAAACGGTCTGCCGAAAGTGAACAATGAGAATAGGGTAGCCGGCGTATGTCGTGTTTGCAGAGGCGATGTCGTTGAGGTTATATTTCGTGAGTGTGTCGTTCCTCCCAACGAACGCATCTTTGGTCCAGGGAGCAAGGAACAATTTCAAATTATTAAAAGCTACCACTGCAGAGAGTGCGGTATCGTGTATGCGTTTCCGCCTCCTTCGCACAAAAAAAAGGTGTAGGTAGCTCGCAGTTCTGTGATCGGGAAAGAGTCTTCAAGTCGGGTCTTTTATGGCTCGACTTGTTTTTTGACAAACTAGATTGCTGATCAAGCGATATCCTATAATCATACAGCACTTTTTTTATGCTATAATGAAGTCGCTTATGGTGGAAGGATATATCGTAAAAACAGAGGTATTTGAAGGACCACTTGGACTTTTGTTGTCTTTGATCGAAAAACGAAAACTTCTTATCAACGATATTTCTCTCGCGAAGGTTGCCGATGATTACATGGCATACATCCAAAATCTCACCGCGTTTCCGACAAGCGACGTGGCGAGTTTTATTCTTGTCGCTTCTGCATTGGTGCTCATAAAATCAAAATCGCTCCTGCCGACGCTTACTCTTACCGAAGAAGAAACCGGCAGTATCGAGGATCTCGAACGGCGTCTCAATGAGTATAAACGGATCAAAGAACTCTCTGCGCATGTGCAAGAACGTTTCGGTGCAAACATTATCTTCGCGCGCAATCAATCAAGGGTTATCAATCCGGTTTTTTCTCCGGACAAGACAGTTACCGTGTCGGGAATACTGTCGGCGATCAGATCAACCATCGCTGGTTTTCCCAAGAAAGAGAGAATCCCGAACGCCATCGTCAAAAAAGTCATCAGTCTCGAGGATGTCATTGAGAATCTTTCGAAGAGAATACAGTCCATGCTTTCAATAAGTTTTCGTGAGTTTTCCGGATTGGGGAAGGTGGAAAAAGGGAATATTGTGGTAAGCTTTCTCGCAATGCTTGAATTGGTGCGGCAGGGGATCATTTTGGTTTCCCAAGAGAACAATTTTGATGATATTCACATGGAGTCAATGAAACTCGACACTCCGCATTACCATGCATAAGCTATTTTAGAAGAACAGAACATGAACAAAGAACAAAACACGATGATCGATTTTGCCGCCTTGCTTGAAGCCGTGCTCTTCTTCAAGACGGAGCCGATATCGATCAAGAAACTTGCCGAGGCGCTTGAAGCTCCCGAGCCGACCGTTGCCATGGGTCTCAAGGAGCTCGCAGATCGGCTTAAGGGAAGGGGGATCGTACTGATGGAGAAAGATAATGACGTTATGCTCGGTACGATTCCCGAGGCAGGCGGCATTATTGAAAAGCTTAAACGTGAAGAGATCACGAAAGAGATCGGGAAAGCAGGCCTTGAAACACTCTCGATCGTACTCTATAAAGGACCGATCTCGCGAAGTAGAATTGATCATATCAGGGGAGTAAATTCAGCGTTCATTTTGCGCAATCTTTTAGTGCGCGGTCTTGTTGAAAGGGTTTCCGATCCTGGTCATGCTCGAGGATTTTTATACAGAGCAACATTTGACCTACTTTCGTATCTTGGAATATTGAAACCAGAAGAGCTTCCGGAATATGAGTTGATCGATCAAGGAATCGCGGACTTTGAAAAGTGTTCTGATGAAGAAGAGGGAAATGAGACAACGGAGAACGCGACAACGAGGGAGGAAGTGTAATGTTTTACGGCAACCAAGTTTACTGATTAAAAATGAAACAATTTTTTAAAAAAATCGAGCGGGAAGACATCCACATGTTCGGGGCAATGTTTCTTGTTGGCATTTTGTTTGTTGCCATATTTCCTTACGTCGGCATTGACGACCTCGGTCATGCGAGTAAATTGGAAGAGGCATCGGTGCATGAAGTCTTGATCGAGAAAGAAGCGGCCGATCCGTTCGATGAGATAGAACTTGAAGCGATTGCGGCGTACGTTTTCGACATAAGAAATGATGTATCGCTTTTTGCCCACAATGAGAATGAACGACTCCCGCTCGCTTCGGTGACGAAAGTGATGACGGCCGTAATTGCATCTGACCTTATCCCAAAATCAACGGTTGTGACGGTACACTCGGGCGACATTGCTCTCGATGGGGATTCTGGTCTTCATGTCGGGGAACAATGGAGACTTTCTGACCTCATAGATTTTACTCTTACAACCTCTTCCAATGATGGAGCGAGTGCTATTGCGTCTGTTGCCGGTTCTTATGGGCAAGTTGATTATGGAATGTCGGTAGAAGAAGCAAAAAGTTTGTTTGTTGCGGCAATGAACGAAAAAGCCGTATCAATCCCGCTTCCTAACACCGTATTTTTCAACGAAACGGGTCTTGACGTGGATGATGTCACGAGCGGCGCCTATGGAACAGCGAAGGATATGACAACGCTCTTCGCGTATGCCGTACGCAATTATCAGCAGATATTCGAGTCAACCTCATACCGTGAGTTCGTCGCGCAATCTCTTAGTGAAATATCTCACAGCGCATCAAATACCAACGAAATGATTGGGAAAATCCCCGGACTCATCGCATCGAAGACCGGTTTTACCGATCTTGCGGGTGGAAATCTGGTAGTTGTTTTTGATGCCGGACTTATGCGTCCCATTGCCATATCGATCCTCGGCTCAAGCGAAGAGGGACGATTCAGCGATATGAAAAAACTCGTTGACGCAAGTGTTCATAAAGTAAGTACCGAGTAGAAGATTTGTTATCATGCGAGGAAGCGAGTATAATTATTATGTTGTATTTGTATGATAATGGATGTTGTAAAAGTTTTTTTTCCGTCAACACTTGCGTTTTTTATCGGTGTCGCCATGACGCCATCTCTTACTCACTTTTTGTATAAATATAAATTATGGAAAAAACAGTCAGGAAAATCGGGATCGCTCGGCGGGGGAGGCACACCAATCTTTAACAAACTCCATAAGGATCGCGACACCGGAACTCCGCGTATGGGAGGGATCGTCATTTGGGGAAGCGTTCTTATCACTATCGCCTTAATATGGATTGTATCAAAAATATTCCCGACCGAGCTTACGCAAAAAATGGATATGGTGAGCAGAGGGCAAACATGGCTTCCGCTTTTTACGCTTGTCAGCGCTTCGCTCGTGGGGCTTGTCGACGACTTTCTTATTGTGTTTGGCAAAGGCGGGTATATCGCGGGAGGAATTCCGCTGCGTATCCGAATAGCGATCGTGCTACTTCTCGGGTTCATTGGTGCTTCGTGGTTTTTCTTTAAACTCGATGTCTCGAGTTTTTATGTGCCGTTTGTCGGAGATGTCGGACTAGGAATCTTCTTCATCCCATTTTTCATGCTTGTTATGCTCGCGCTGTTTTCTGGCGGCGTGATCGATGGGATTGATGGGCTCTCCGGCGGTATCATGGCCACTATTTTTGGCGCCTATGCGGGAATCGCTTTTTTCCAACACCAGATCGATCTTGCGGCGTTTTGTGGGGTTGTTGGGGGAGGAACGCTTGCATTTCTCTGGTTCAATGTGCCACCAGCTCGGTTCTATATGTCCGAAACGGGAATTCTCGGTCTTACAACAGCTCTTACGGTCGTAGCATTTCTTGCCAACGGTGTAGCGGTTCTTCCGATCATCGCCCTGCCTCTCTTTGCGGCTTCACTTTCTGATATAATACAAATATCATCGAAGAAACTCAGAAATGGAAAAAAGGTATTTCTCGTGGCGCCTATCCATCATCACTTCGAGGCGCTTGGTTGGCCGCCGTATAAAGTAACGATGCGATTTTGGATCATCTCGGTGATCTGTGCCATAATCGGAATGGTGGTGTTTTTTATCGGTTAATTACGAACAGTTTGAACGCAACAAATGGTACGACGAAAATCTGATAGAATTTTCTTTTTCACCACCATTTTTTTGGTTGTGTTTGGTTTGTTTATTTTTTCTTCCGCGTCGCTCGGGCTTCTTTCAAGAAGCGGGGCAACATTTTCAAGCGTTGCTTTCAGCCAGATATTCCTTGGGGTATTCCTTGGAAGTATCGCACTCTTGATCGCCTTGAACGTACCCTATCGTTTTTGGAGGCAGTATTCGTTTTATATTTTTCTTTTATCTGTCCTTGCATCCGTTGCTGTTTTTATCCCGGGACTTGGATTGCCTCACGGCGGCGCGGTACGATGGCTTGAGATCGGGTCCATTTCGTTTCAACCGGCTGAATTTCTTAAGTTCGGATCGATTGCCTACTTGAGCGCGCTATTCTCGTCGTTGCGAAAAGAAATGCATAGCATAAAGGGTATTCTTCCGCTACTCATTGTTGTAGGTATCGTAGCCGCCGTTCTTATCACACAACCGGACACGGGAACTTTCATCGTCATTTTGACTGTTTCATTCCTTATGTTTTTCGTCGGAGGAGGAAGATGGCGCTATATTTTTTATCTGATTATGCTCGCCGCGGTACTTTTTGGCGTATTGGTTTATTCAAAACCATATCTCCAGGTTCGAATCATGACCTTTCTTGATCCGGTACGCGACCCCTCTGGCGCAAGTTGGCAACTGCAACAATCGCTCAATGCCATCGGTTCCGGGAAAATATTCGGGAGAGGGTTTGGACAAAGCATACAAAAGTTTCGCTACCTTCCCGAACCGATAGGAGATTCAATCTTTGCCGTCGCGGCTGAAGAATTCGGCTTTGTCGGCAGCGTACTCATTCTTCTCATGTTTGCGCTCTTTTGCGTCCGCGGACTGCAAATATCAGCCCGTGCTCCCGATTACTTCAGTGGACTTTTAGTGCTGGGGCTTGTTATACTTATAACATTCCAGTCATTGATCAACATCGCTTCAATGCTTGGAGTTTTCCCGCTGACAGGTCTTCCGCTACTTTTTATAAGCCACGGAGGAACTGCGTTATTTTTCGCATTGTTTGAGGTCGGCATCATACTCAACATTTCGAAATTCATGAAAAAATGATTACTGCATGAAAGTCTTATTCACCGGTGGCGGATCGGGAGGACATTTTTACCCGATCATAGCTATCGTCCAAAAGTTAAATATACTTCTTGATCGGGAAGGACTCAAGGATGTCCGACTGTATTACATGTCAGATACTCCTTACGATGAAAGTCTGGTCACTAAAAACAAACTTGAGTTCATTAAGGTGAACACAGGGAAAATGCGGCAGTACTTTTCAGTGAAAAATATTATCGATGTATTCAAGACTCCAATCGCGGCGACGCGCGCGGTGTTCAAGCTTTTCATCCTCTATCCCGATGTGGTCATTGGAAAGGGGGGATACGCGAGTTTTCCAGCGCTCTTTGCCGCACGGCTCCTGCATATACCGGTTATTATCCACGAATCTGACAGTGTGCCCGGAAGGGTCAACAAATGGGCTGGGAAATTCGCAAAACAGGTAGCGATATCCTATCCGTATGCCGCACAATTTTTCCCCAAAAAAAGAACCGCAGTGACTGGTAATCCGATCCGTGAAGAAGTGACAGTCCCGATGCGGGGCGGGGCGCTGGAAATGCTCGGTCTCGAACAGGGTGTTCCGGTTGTGCTGGTTCTTGGGGGATCACAGGGCGCGCAGATTATCAACGATGCTGTTATTGGCGCGTTACCGTTTCTTCTTGATCGGTACCAAATCATTCATCAGGTTGGGATGCGTAATATAAAGAGCATTGAGAATGTTCTTGGTATTGTATTAAAGGACAATACTCATGCAAAACGATATAAACCGCTTGCTTTTCTTTCCGACGACCAAATGCGCGCGGCAAGCGGGGTAGCGGATCTGGTTGTCTCACGCGCTGGCTCGACCATATTCGAGATCGCTTTATGGGGCATTCCGGCAATAATTATTCCGATCACCGATTCGAACGGAGATCACCAGATTAAAAATGCATATTCGTATACTCGCGCCGGGTGCGCTGAGGTCATTGAAGAGAAGAATCTTTCTCCCTATCTCTTGGCGACGGAAATAAAACGAATAATGGAGGATGGCGCAAAAATGCAGGAAATGAGAGAGGCGGCTGGTAGATTTGCCAATCCCGGCGCGGCGGAAAAGATCGCACAGCAAATAATGAACATTCTCTTTGAGCACTCGGGCAAAAAACGCTAAATACCCCATGCTTTTCTTGCCGCTTGCCACTCTGTAGATTATAATGGCGAAGAAGGGTTTTGCCCTCCAGTTTGCTTGTGTCTATTGCCAATAAAAAAGTGATTACCCGCTTCGCGCCCTCTCCAACGGGTGTATTGCATGTCGGCGGTGCACGAACGGCGCTTTTTAACTATCTTTACGCTCGTCAGCATGAAGGAAATTTTCTTCTGCGCATCGAGGATACCGACAAAGAGAGGAGCAAAAAAGAATACGAAGAAAATATCATAAACGGCCTTGCGTGGCTTGGAATTTCTTATGACAAATTGTATCGCCAATCAGAACGCGCAGACAAGCATAAAGATTGTCTTCAAAGACTGATCAATCGCGGACTTGCGTACGAAGCGGAAGAGGGGAAAGACGGCAGTGGCAAAGTGATACGCTTCAGAAATCCCGGTGCCAAAATTTCCTTCCATGACGCGATACGCGGAAACATCGAATTTGATACAACCGAATTAGGCGACTTCGTGGTCGCTAAAAATATTGATACGCCGCTCTTTCATTTGGCGGTTGTTGTTGACGACTTTGAGATGGGCGTAACGCAGGTCATTCGCGGGGAGGACCATATCTCAAATACCCCGCGGCAGATCCTCTTGCAAAGCGCCATTGATGCCCCTCATCCAACTTATGCGCATATACCGCTCATCCTTGCGCACGACAAATCAAAACTCTCAAAGCGACATGGCTCGGTTTCTCTTGTTGAGTTTCGTGATAAAGGGTATCTACCTGATGCCATGGTAAATTTTCTTGCGCTTATTGGTTGGCATCCCGAGGGAAGCGGCGAACTATTTTCGATGAATGATTTGGTAAAAGAATTTACGCTTGAACGGGTACAGAAGGGCGGAGCTATTTTCAATATTGAAAAACTTGATTGGCTGAATCGCGAGTATCTAAAAAAAATGTTGCCGGAAGAATTTGAAAAAAAGGTTATTGAATATATTCCGGAAAAGTTTAAAAAAAGCGATAAAAAAATTTCCGAACGCATGCTTAAAAATATCGCTCTAATCATTGTTGAGCGGATCAACACGCTCTCTGATATTTCTGCAATGTTCGAATCGGGTGAATTTGATTATATCTTCGAGCGTCCGACTTATGATCCGAGGAAACTTCTTTGGAAAGGCACGCCTGACCTGCTTGTTACCAAACAAAGACTTGACAAAGTAATAGAATTACTGCAAGAAATTGACGAAGAAAATCTAACTGGCGACACAGTGAAAGAAACCGTGTGGAAGTATGCTTCTTCTGAAGGAAGAGGGGATGTGTTGTGGCCAATGCGGTTCGCTCTCTCTGGAAAGGAAAAATCGCCGGACCCATTTGTGCTGGTCAGTATACTAGGGAAAGAAGAATCATTAAAACGGCTTCGATATGCTTCCGAGACGCTTATCGCGCGCAACTCCTAAAAAACCGTATGAAAAGATCGAAATTTTCAAAGAAACATAGCGTCACAACATCTTTATTTTTTGCGGCAATGATATGCTTGCTTTCTCTTTCTTTCGCCCGCGCGGCGCTCGTTGACGATATAAAGCAAAAAATATCAACTAAAAATACCGAGATCGAGAAGCTCGAACAGGAGATTGAAGTATACCAAAATGAAATTGAAAGTCTTGGGAACCAAGCGAATACTTTTCAAAATTCGATCAAGATGCTTGATACGACAAAGCGGCAACTTGAAAAAAACATCATCGTAACCGAACAGAAAATAGATTCAACCGCGCTTACTATTGCGAAGCTTTCAATCGAACTTGATCAAAAGCAGACTGATATCAATCGGCTAAATGAGGCAATCGCAGGAATTATGCGTCGAGTGAACGAAGCAGACGATACCACGCTTCTTGAGATTGTTCTTTCGAACGATGATCTTTCATCGCTTTTGATTGAAATGGAGAACCTTCAACAATTCCATGCTGTCGCGCGCGAAAAACTTCAACAACTCGAATTGTTGAGAGAAGAACTATCTGATACTCGAACGGAGTCGGAGGATGAAAAAGATCAGCTGGTTGATTTGCGTGCGGAATTAAGCGATAAAAAAAAGATTGTGCAAGAGAATAAGGATGAAAAGAGTAATCTGCTTTCAAAAACAAAAAATAAAGAATCAAATTATCAAAAAATCCTTAATGAGAAAAAGGCACTGAAAGAACAATTTGAACAACAACTTCTTAAATATGAGTCAGATCTTCGTATTGCAATTGATCCGCGCAGTCTTCCTTCGGCTGGAAAGGGCGTACTTGCGTGGCCGCTCGACAAAATACGAATAACACAGAAATTTGGCAATACCGAATTTGCACAAAGTGGCGCTTATAGCGGGCAAGGGCATAACGGGGTGGACTTTGGTGTTGCTATTGGGACACCGGTTAAAGCGACGCTCACTGGAACTGTTGTCGAAACGGGTAATACCGATGCTTATTCCGGATGCTACTCATACGGCAAATGGGTTCTTATACAACACCCAAATGGCCTCTCGACGCTTTATGGGCACCTCTCGCTTATTAAGGTATCGAGCGGCCAAACGGTCGCCACCGGCGATGTGATCGGGTATAGTGGCAATACCGGATATACAACTGGGCCACACTTGCACCTGACCGTTTTTGCGACCCAAGGGGTTAAAATAGTGCGCATGGGAGATATTAAAACCATAACCAACTGTATGGATGCGCGTATTCCGGTGGCACCCCTCAATGCTTATCTTGATCCATTAATCTACTTGTAAAGCACTGAGCTTCTTCCTTGATAAATCTTTGGGATGTATAATATAGTTGCCATGAACACACCAAGAAACACTGGCGGATTTTTGAAACTCATCGTAGTACTCATTATTGTTATTGTTACGCTTTCTTATTTCAGTTTCGATTTAAAAACTATCACAGAATCAAGCGCTGGACAATGGGTAATGAGCCACGCCACGTATGCTTGGGGTAATTATTTGTATCCAGCAGGAGGATTTCTTTGGGATAAAGTCATTGTGGGATTCGTTTGGGTTCATGTCGCGTCTTTTTTTGGTGTTGATACCGCAACGTCACCAGATGGATCATCGCTCGCAACGTCGACTCTCGATGTGATCGCAATGTAGCTACGGTAATTATTTTGCGATAGGCAATAGGGCGACTTTAGGATCCTGCTTTATTCTTTATTATAGTGTCGCAAAAGATATATTGTGCGACATCTATATACTTTCCCACAAAGCACTAATCGTATGAGCCCCTATCCCCTCATACTACTAATCAAGCCAATGTCGGATTCGGGTAGGTGCGCGGCAACTACTTTATCATCGTCGTTAATCAGCTCGATGTACGATGGCGATACACATATCTATCAATAGCAACCATCAGTTTTTTTATTTTTTTGTATGCTTTTCCAAAACTTTATTTTATTGGACACCGAGTGTCCAATAAAATCCACTACTAATGAGCTAATTTTTATGACCTCGCTTTCTTTCATCTTTTTGTGTTTAAGTCGTAGCATGCCCGTTTCGTCTTGTAACTTTCGATCGCTTGTTGACACATGAGAAAAAGCGGCGCGGGAAGATCATCAAGCGCATACCACCCCTATGACTCTGCCATGTCCGGTTCAAGATGCTTCGGTGCGTACCGTGTTACATTCGACAAGAATTGGAACGAAATGTTTTTTATCTCAATACCATACTCCTCACGCGTCTCTCATTCCGCGCGTTATGCGTAACGATTCTCCATACTCAAGAGTCCGCCCGGAAAGGCACATTCCCGGCTCCGTGCGCCCTTTTTCGTTTTTCGAGGAGTACTTTTCCTTTCCGAAAGATTATCACCCCGACACCGACTTTTGGTTCTTGATTTTCCTTCATAAGTTTAATTAACGCCTTGCATCATGTCGCACAATATTATTATCGCTAATCGTTTCTCGACGTGCTGTTCTCCATTCTGCATACGCCGCGCAAGGCCGCTACGTCTTCCGCGGTCAGTTCCGGGCGTTCGGTATCCTGCTTCTCCATCAGGTAATACATGATTGCTGTCGGGTTACTCAGGTGGTCGATTCCGAACGCGTGACCGAATTCATGCGCCAGTACAATTTCAAGATCGGAAAGATCGTCGAATTGGAACACGTTTATCATTGTTCCCGTGTACTGCCCTTGTTCAAATTGCTCTTCCGTAAAAGTTGTGTTGTAGGAATCAACACTCTTATTAAAGGTGCTGGCATACATATTGATCTTGTCAGTGAGCGCGTTGATGTTAGCGTTCTGCTGATTGAGTTCTTGCCGTTCGTTTTCGAGTTCTTGCTGGAGCCGCTCAAGATCGGAGCGCTCTTTTGCAAATTCATTGTACACCTTTTCCGGAGCACCACCGGCACTGTTCCAGTGAGTGACTTGCGTATTATAATTCGTGAGCCGCTTATCATAGAGTGCGCCAGACGCGTTGTATTCATCAAGCCGTTTTTCCTGTACTGCAACCAGCGTGTCGTATTGGGCAACAAGACCTTGATAAAGAGTATGCTCTTGGTCGAGTTTTGCTTTGAAACGAGCTTCCTCAATCGTCTTGATCTGCCGTTCGTCAAACACCAAGTTAATCTTAAGCGACGCGTTATCATCACGCGATAATAAATCGAATCCCGTCCCATTCTCCCAGAGTTTTTCCGCGGCAGTAACTGCTTCTTGAAGTGTTACAACGCCAACACCAAACCTGCCGTCAATGCTGCCGATCGCATAGGTAAGCGGTTTCTCACACACTGTCGGCGCGGAAAACAAGTGTGCCAAATCAGGCGGATTCTTCGCCCACGCCACAGTGAAAGCGATGACGAGGACAGGAATGCCGATTATTGCCCCAAGGGCTTTTGCGCGACTCGTATTCATATTCAAGGATTATATTACCTCTTTTTCTTTCGTTCTTCCAGAAGCAGTTCTCGTTTTTGCTCCGCTCAGCGGCTATATCCTCCCGGCGTGCCGTCCGAACGGACGACCCGGTGGCATCGGATTGCCGAGTTGTGATTTTTGTTGAGTATGTTCCCTACGACATAATACACTTTTTGGTTTGCGATTTGCTTGGTAATTTCTCGGTATGTGAGTATTTCGCCTTTTGGGATGCAAGCAATAACTGAAAGAACATTTTCAGTAAAATTATTTTTCATTGATAATCCAAGATTTTACTCACCGGGCAATTCATGTGATCATGACGCGGTCTTGCGGGGCAATAGTTCCTGCCATATTCAATTACGCGATAGGTGAACAAGAACCATTCTTCACGCGGCAAGATTTCCATCAGGTCACGCTCGATCTTCTCCGGATTCATTTCATCAGTGAGTCCCCACAGGCGCGCGAGGCGTCGCACGTGCGTATCCACCGCGATTCCCTCCACCACGCCATACGCATTGCCTAAAACGACATTCGCTGTCTTCCGGGCAACCCCGGGCAGAAGAAGCATCTCCTCCATCGTTTTAGGGATCACGCTGTCAAATTGTTCCTTAAGCATTCGTGCCGCCCCCAAAATGTTCTTCGCTTTATTGTGATAAAATCCGGTCGAATGGATACGATGCTCAAACTCCGCAAGATCGGCATTCACATAATCATCAAGTGTCCGATATTTCTTAAAAAGCGCTTCAGTGACCTCGTTGACCTTTTTATCGGTACACTGCGCGGAGAGAATGACCGCGATAAGCATCTCCCAATTGTTTGAATATCGGAGCGCCATCTTCGCGTCCGGAAAAAGCCGCGCGAGTCGAGTGAGGACTTTTCGCGCCTGCTTCTTTCGCCGTGCGAGCGTACTATCGGAAATGTTACGAGATGACGGCATATCTTTTTTTATTTTTTACGAGCAAACCTTCTTCAGTGAGATTGGCAAGGATTTTTTCCAGTCGATCATCTTTGGTCTCTTTCCCGATACGCTCTGTTGTGCTTGGACCATTAGTAAGAAGAAATTTGATGATCAGTCCGCGTGTTTGTCGACTCGACCCTTTAAACCGTGATTGCTTGGCGTATCCTTTGCTTTTGTGATTCGGATTTTTTATGATCTTCGGCAAGTGAGCGCCGAAATCCATGAGCGCAGAGTACCATTCCCGCGCTCGTTTGCGAGGGAGCGCTCTTGCTACAAGCGGCATAATGTCCGCGTCAGCAACCGTCGTCGCATGAGCAAAGAAAAAATGGATGAACACGCGTCGAATGTTCGTCTCGATAAAGACGGCCGGTTCATTCCACGCGAACACTCGCATGGCGGACGCGGTCGCCTCCCCTATTCCGGGAAGCGCAACAAGCGCCTCCTGATCGTTCGGAACAACACCACAGAACTCGTCGCGTATGATTTTGGCCATTTTCCAGAGCGCCTGCGCGCGCCGATTGTACCCAAGCCCTTGCCACATCGCAAGCACTTCTGCCATGCTCGCTCCGGCGAGTGTCTCAACATTCGGAAATCGCTTCAAAAAAGGCTCGTATTTCTGTTCTACGCGGCTGGTTTGCGTCTGTTGAAGCATAATTTCCGAAACGAGTATCTCATATGGGTCTGCTGTCTCACGCCATGGAAATGCCCTTTTTTGAGTCCTGTAGAAAGCCCAAATTGTCCTCCTGAACGTATGTATGTTGTATGCGGGTGTTTTATCCGTTTCCACGAGCATTATGATACCACAGAGCAATTGAGTGTCGCCACAACTGAAAATAGTTCAGCTCCTCGCTTTATTTCATGGTATAGTGACCGAAAGAATGATGTTGAAAAAATACATATTTGTGGTAGTAGCGGTTTTCGTAATTGCGCTCATCGCGGGATATTTTTGGTTGCGACCGGATACCTCCATTACCAACTATCCTTCATCGGGAGCTAACATCATCGCGTTCGGCGACAGTCTCGTGCGAGGTGTCGGTGCGTCCGAAGGACACAATTTCGTCGACCTTCTTTCCGAGAAAACAGGTCGTTCCATCGCAAACCTCGGTGTCGCGGGTGACACGACCGCGGACGGATTGGCGCGCGTAAATGAACTCGACAAGTATCAACTAAAAGTGGTGCTTGTGCTCCTCGGCGGCAACGACCATTTGAAAAAAGTGCCAATTGATGAAACGTTCGACAATCTTGCACGGTTGATTGAGAACATTCAGTCGCGTGGCGCGATCGTGCTTTTGCTTGGCGTGCGCGGAGGGTTGTTCGCGGATCGGTTTGCCGATCGCTATGAAGCGTTAAGCAAAAAATATCATACTGCTTATGTGCCGGACATACTCGACGGACTCTTCGCTCACCCGGAATATATGTCAGATGAAATCCATCCCAACGAAAAAGGATACGCCAAGATCGCAGAACGTATCTACCCGGTGCTGGAGAACATCCTGCAGTAGCTGTCCGCGCGATGTTTTCGTTTTAGAGAGTATGCTACAATGACTCAATGAAAACGTCATATTCCGCTCTTAATACCTATAAAACCTGCCCGCTCAAGTATAAATACAGTCAGATCGATAAACTGAAAGAACCGAAGCGGATCGAGTCGGTGTTTGGCACGATTATTCATTCCGCGCTGAAATTCATGTTTGAACGTAATCCGCTTTACCCCACGCTCGACGAGGTCATTGATTTTTATACGAATAAATGGGGCGAAAAGTCGGAAAAGGTCGAGTGGCGCAACCCGGAGAAAAAAGACGCGGAAGAAAAAATGTATTTCGAGGAAGGGGTTAAAATATTAAAGAATTTCTACAAAAAGAATCAGCCATGGACATTCAACGTCATCGAGCTTGAAGGACGATTTTCATTTGACCTTGTTGATGATCTGAACGGTGCGACTCACACCATAAGCGGCATCATCGATCGGATCGATAAAGACCCCGATTCCGATCTCTATGAGATCATTGACTACAAGACCGGCAAGCGAATGCCGCCGCAAAAAGAACTTGAATCGGATCTCCAGCTTGGTATATACCATCTCGCGCTTTCATCTCGTTGGCCACAGACGAAAAGCGAAAATATCAAGACAACTCTCTACTTCCTCAAACACAATAATAAGGTGAGCAACACGTTTACTGCGCCTGTAATTGGCGATGTCCGCGTTCGTGTCATTGGCGCCATTCGCGAGATAGAAAAAAAGACCCAACAAAACGATTTTTTGCCAACCCCCGGTCCTTTGTGCGGCTATTGCGGGTTTAGAAAGATTTGCCCGATGTGGTCGCACGAATATCCAAGCGAAATAATGACTGTTGACGACACCGAGGCGGGTGCCGCGATAGCGGAGTTTTTTGAGATCAAAGATGCCGAAGACCAGAACAAGAAACGTCTTGCCGGGCTTCGCGAAAAGATTCTCTCCTATATGGAAGACCGGAAGCTTTTGCGAGTTTTTAGCTCGCACGGCTATATAACAAAAAATGTTCAGGAACGCTCAAGCTATGATATGGAAAAAGCAAAAGACATTTTAGAACAAGCAGAGATGCTCGATAAAGTATTGTCTCCGGATGAAAAGAAGCTTGAGCGGATTCTTCCCTCATTGCCGGATAATATCCGCGAAAAACTCGCGGCTATCAAAACGACCAAGAAGTTTTTCGTACTCAAACACACGAACAAGAAAAATTCATCCGCCGATAGTCAGCCGGGGAAAGAGCCGGAATAGAGTATGCCATAGAGGTGCTCTATATGCCACAAACTTATTTTAAATATTCGGGAATCTCGTATTGCTGGTATTCGTCGAAAAATCCCCTCCCCCGCAAGAGCCGCGAGAACGCTTCGGTCTCAAGCTTCGCGCCATTAAGTGCGTGGTGCGGGCGTGATTCCGTTTCCATACCGACAAACTCAAGTATCTTGTCGAGAGAGAGCGCCGAGTGTCCATTTTTCAGCGGTATGGGAATTTCGTTCTTAAGGTGATAAGCATAGCACACAGAATGAAGATCGATCGTTCTAAACGCAAATTGAAAATCAATGCCGGCACGTCTGAATGAATCGTTGATGAAATCGCGATCAAAAGACGTATTTTGTCCCGCGATTGTCAGTTCATTACTCTGTTCGACCCAGTGCCAAAAAGCACGGATTGAGTCTTCGAACAATCCTCGTGAAGGATCAAAGCACTCCGCTTCAGTGAAGCCATTAACCGCGAGCGCTTCTTTTGAAACCAAAGCCCCGTCCCACACTTGGCATTCCCGGTAGAATGGGCTTCGGTCAGGCACGTCAAAGTCAACGGCCCCGATGCTCAGTATGGAATATTTTTTCGGATCAAGTCCCGATGTTTCAACATCAATAATAATCATACGTCAAAGGCATTCTTGAGTTTTTATTTCCCTCTTGAATGTGACCGGTTTTTCACTGTGTGAAATCTTCATAATGTAAAACGGGCTTCCAAAAAGGGTATTGTTCCCGACATTGCATCTTTGATCGGGGTGGCGCTCAATAATATAAGCAATAAGAGAAAGCTCTGTTTCGACCACGCTATCTATGGTAAGAGAATATTTATCTCTGTTTTGCATCCCGCCAAAAGCGGCAATCACGGTGTTCTTCTTAAAATCTATGTTCGGAAGCGACGGTTTCGGTTTTGTGGCGCTGTATATGTGCGTCCATAATTTTCTCCACGTATCACTATCGGTAACAACAAAATTTTGATCCGTCGTGAATCCGCCATAATATCCGCGAGCGACCTCTGTCGACGGGATGGTATCGGTGGAGAGAATCCCGCTGGTATCGCCGCCTGACGATCCTGTTAATCCCTTAAATAGAAAAACGAACCCAAGCAATATTATCAACCCAACAACGCCGGCAACCATAAAAAGTTTCTGCTTGTCTTTCATCATGATCTTTAATTATAGCATACACAGTAGGGAACCATCCTAATGAGATCAAAGCCCTTTGCAATTTGCCGCCGGCGTATACCCTGCTCGTTGCGCTTCTTCTCGACTCTTGAAGACAATCTTGTTTGAGTCTTTAATTGCCTGCGCGCCGGAGCACCACGGGAAATGATATTTGGTGCCGTTCTTTGACGCGACGAATATCTCTTCGGAAGTCCCAGCGGGATGGTCGGTTGCCGGGTTCCCGATATCGGGAACGATCGCCGCCGCTTGCATGATCGCTTTGGGGTTCTCTATCCTCACTGGCTCCTTCTGTCTTTCAATCTTGGAAAGCCGTCCCAAACCAAAGCTAGCAAAAGCTACAAGGATAATGATGGTCGCGATAAAAAGCGTTTCATTGTGCTCCAAGAAGTGCTTGATTTTTTGTCCGAAATCCGATATACTCATAATTACATTATTATAGCGATTTTTTAGAATTATGGCACATAGAAAAGCTGGAGGAACGGCAAAAAACCTGCGTGATTCAAACCCAAAATACTTGGGGACTAAATTGTACGCCGGCGAGAAGGCAAAACCCGGATCGGTGATCGTTAGACAACGAGGAACCAAAATACTGCCGGGTACGAATGTAGGAATCGGCAATGATCACACTCTTTACGCACTCAAAGAAGGAACAGTGCGGTTCTCCACGAAGAGAAAGATCGGGTTCAATAGTTTGACCAAGAAAAAGAAGGTTGTTAATATTGACTAAAGTCCGTATAAATGGCACAGCAAAAACTCGTCCTACACACAGCGCAGGACGAGTTTTTGCTATGCCATGATATCTGACTCCCGACAAGGTCAATCTTCTTTTTTCTCTTCAACGATGATCTTGAATGTTGCACGCTTATCGCCTACTCCGACATTCACCAGATGTTCTCCGAGCTCCTTGATCGGTTTTTCCAAGAAAATATGCTCCGCATCGATATCAAGATGTGTCTGTTCTTTTATAAGCGAGATGATTTCTTCTTTGTGTATCCCCGCGAATAGATGCCCTTGCTTATTGGCTTTTTCCTGAACGGTAATTACAATGCTTTCAAATCCTTTGATGTTTTTAAGAAGAAGGTCTTCGCGAATTTTGCGGCGCGCTTCCGCATTCTCTTGCTCCGTGGTGGTCTGTCTTATAATCCTCTCGGTTGCGATTTGAGCCAGTTTTCGAGGGAGCAAAAAATTCCTCGCGTAGCCGCGCGTGACTTCTTTCACATCATATTTCTTTCCCACTTTGGGGACATCGCACAATAAAACTATTTTCATTTTTTTTATGTTATGTGATTATGAGTATACACAGTTTCCACAAATTTGCAAAAAAACGCCCCGAGTAAACCTGCGGGGCGTGATGGTGAGAGTTGTGTCGGGAAAATCACCTAGCCGGGAGGAGGGAGAGCATAGATGACCACCCGGACACAACTCTCACCTACCGCCAATAGTACAGCAATCGATAACTTGTGTCAATAATTTGTACAGTTACCCTTTGTCACCCCAATCTTATCAGAATGTCACCCCATAAGGGTAACTGTACAAAATTCATTTTATACTTTATTGGACACTCGGTGTCCAATAAAGTAGCCCTACTTGGATTTCATTCAACCCGCACGCCGAGGATTTTGCGAGCATATTGCTTTGTCGCCTATAAATATAAAAAGAAAAGGTCTACACCGGAGCGTAGACCTAATAATAGGATTGTTCGTGGCGCAATCTCCCGGGCCAGTCGCTTCCAGGAGGTGGGAAAGTGACTTTCGCCGCGCAAGAAACTGGCCACGAACAATCCTACATTTGATAATACACTTATTGCTAAACAGGTCAATGGCGTGGCTGTTTAGACCGGCATTTAGTAACGGCTGGTCATTTATGAGTGGATTAGAGTAAAAAACTACATCCCCTTGAGCGTCTCGATCGCCTTGTCCATTTGCGGATCTCTTCCTGCTTCAAAATCATCTTGTGTAAAGGAGACATCTATCTCCGGAGTAAGCCCATTTTCTGAGATTGAAACTCCGTTCGGTGTCAGCCATTTTGCCACGGTCACCTTTAGCGACGTGGTATCGGTTACCGGCAAGAGTTCCTGCACCGAGCCTTTGCCAAAACTCCGTTCGCCGACGAGAATCGCCTTCCCGTGTTCCGACAATGCTCCCGCCATAATCTCTGATGCGGAAGCCGACCCTTCATTTATTAAAATGACAAATTTTAGACTATCGTTAAAGATGTCATATCCCCTGCTTCGGTGCACAAGATCGTGCGATGAGTTTCGAAACGACTCTTGGACGACCACATCCCCGATCGGTAGGAACCAACTTGCCATGTCAACCGCGGCATCCAGGTAACCACCAGGATTATTACGCAGGTCAAGAACAAGCTTGTCGTCGCCGGACTCAACAAATTCTCGCAGGGCATTCCGAAACAAATCCGGTGACTGTGCTGAAAAACTGTAGAGCGTGATCACAAAAATACCGTCGTCGCGTTTCTTGGTCTCTATCGTTGGAATATCAATAACATCTCGCACCAAAGATACGGTAAACGGCTCGCTCTTTCCTTCTCTGAATATGACAAAGGTGACCGTGCTTCCTTTTTCTCCGCGTATCAGGTCGACCGCTTCATCAACTGAAAGTCCGGCAGAGGACGTTTCATCGATCTTTATAATCTTGTCACTGGCAAGCAGACCAGCACGACCGGCGGGCGTTCCTTTGAGCGGCGCAATAATCGTGAGCACGTCGTCGCGAATTCCAATCTCCATGCCAACCCCTTCGAAATTACCGCGTATCTCACTCTCGAAATATTTGTTCTCTTTTGGCGGGAAGAAAACTGAATACGGATCTCCGAGCGAGCTGACAAGCCCTGAGATCGCCCCCCACACCATTTGTTGCTCGTCCACCGTATCGATGGAAACATAATTGTCTTCCACCATATGCCACACTTTCCAGAACATTGAAAAATCGACTGATTCGGGCATGCCGTCCGTGGTATTGATCGGGAGCGACCGTTCGTCCGTCATGTTGTACGCAATCCCTGAATAGAAGCCGACGAAAAAAGAGGCGCTTACTATCACGAACGCCGCGATGACAAACACTGTATTTTTATATTGAAGTCGCATTGGGTCATTATCTCAAACTATCCACTTGTGGTCAAACAGACCCGCGGATATAATCAAAACATGATTTCAAGATATACTCACAAGAATCTGACATGGGTCGATATCGAATCCCCCGACAAAGAAGAGGTGCGCGGCATCATGGAAGAATACCATGTTCATCCTATCGTCGCCGACGAACTTCTCTCTCCGACATTGCGCCCGAAGGTCGACATCTATGAAAACTGCATCTACCTAATCCTTCATTTTCCTACGGTCATTCATAAACACAATGGCAAGAGCGAGCAAGAAGTTGACTTTGTCATAGGTAAAAATTTTATCATTACAACGCATTATGACCTTGTTGATCCGCTCCATGATTTTTCAAAAGTTTTCGAGGTGAATTCAATCCTCGACAAAAGCAATATCTCGGAGCACGCGGGATATTTATTTTTCTATTTAATGCGCGAATTATACAAAAATCTTATTGAAGAGCTTGATACGGTGAGTAACATGCTTGATGATATCGAACGTCAGATATTCAACGGCAACGAAATAAAAATGGTCAAAGTCATCTCTGGTGCCGCTCGCAATCTTTTGAACTTCAAGCAGGCAATTCGCCACCACAAAGAAGTACTTGAGTCATTTGAACTTGCGGGAGAAAAATTCTTCGGGAGCGAATTCTCATATTATCTACGCGCGATCACGGGAGAATATTACAAGATCAACAATATGCTTGATGGCCACAAAGAGACTCTTGCGGAATTGCGCGACACCAACGACTCGCTTCTCACCACCAAGACAAATGAAATTATGAAGAATCTTACAATTCTTGCGTTCGTCACGTTTCCGCTCTCGCTTCTGGCCGCAATCTTTGGCATGAAGACCGAACATACTCCGCTCGTCGGCGGCAGTTTTGATTTTTGGATTATTATTGGCGTAATGGTAGCCGCGACATTTGCCATGCTTTCCTTCTTCAAGCATAAAAAATGGATTGAATAGAGTTAACATAATTTCTTGTTTAAAAACCACGGAGAACATCCGTCTTGGAAAATATAAACACTACAAAGGGAAGTTGTACGAAGCGATCGGCATCGCGCGGCACAGCGAAACTCTCGAGGAGATGGTTGTGTATCGGGCGTTATACGAATCAACGAAATTCGGTAAAAACGCCCTGTGGGCAAGACCAAAAGCCATGTTCTCTGATTATGTGACGATTGATGGCACAGAAACTCGGCGTTTTGAGTTTATCGGCTAACGAGAAAGGGGTCAACGAGAAAGGGGTCAGACACCTTTGTTTTTTAAAATGTGTGGTGTGATTTATTTTGCTCGGCAGGGCAAAACGCTTTTGTCCCCACAATAATCACAAGGTTCTGCCCATTTTTGCAGATGCGGTATACCGGGGCCATGTGCTAGAATGACACGACCATGGCGAAAGAATTCAAATCAGGCCCCATGCGTATTCCGCCACAAGACATTGATTCGGAGAAAGCACTCCTCGGTTCCATCATGCTCAAACCCGAGACGATGCACGATATTGTTGATGTTGTCGATTCCGAATCATTTTACGCGGAAAAAAATCGCCTTATCTTCAAGGTGATGCTTGACCTCCATTCAAAACACGAGCCGATCGATCTTCTTTCGGTCTCTTCGCGTTTGCGAGAAAAGAAAAAACTTGAAACGATCGGCGGAAGTTCGTACTTGACCGAGCTTGTCAACATCGTTCCTTCGGCCGCCAACATCAAACACTACGCGAAAACCGTCCAGAAAAAACGCGTTTTACGAGAATTGATTGATGCCGCGGATCATATTTCCGAATTCGGCTATGATGAGAGCGAAGATGTTGATACTTTGCTCGACAAAGCGGAGAAAAAAATATTCGGGATCACCAATTTTGGCATTGGGCAAAACTTCATCAGTATCAAAGACGCATTGGGAGAAGCATGGGAACGATTTGATAAACTCCACAACTCGACCAACACGTTGCGCGGAATCCCTACCGGGTTTACCGGACTTGACGAGAAGCTCTCCGGTTTACAACAATCGGATCTCATTATCCTTGCCGCTCGCCCATCAATGGGAAAAACGGCACTCGCGCTTGATATCGCGCGCCAAACCGCGGTCATGCACAATATACCGGTTGGCATATTTTCGCTTGAGATGAGTTCTCAACAGCTTGTCGATCGCATGCTTGCCGCAGAATCGCGCGTCGACGCGTGGAAACTGCGCACCGGCAACTTGAGAGCGGATGAAGAGTTTCAGAAGCTTCAAGACTCTCTCGACCGATTAGCGAAAGCGCCGATCTATATTGATGATCAACCGGGCAATAATATCATCAATATGCGTTCCGCCGCGCGTCGTCTGAAAGCCGAACACAATATTGAACTTATCATTGTCGATTATCTCCAACTCATGAATACGACGAAAAATTACGATTCGATGGTGAATCAAGTAACTGAAATCTCTCGTTCGCTTAAAAGTCTTGCTCGGGAGATCAAAGTGCCGGTACTTGCGCTCTCTCAACTTTCACGCGCCGTAGAACAGCGCCGCGACAAACCACGGCTCTCTGACTTGCGTGATTCCGGATCAATCGAACAAGACGCTGACGTGGTGATGTTCATTCATCGTGATGACAAATACAATGAAAATTCCGAAAAGCCGAACATAGCCGAAATCCTCATTGAGAAGCACCGTAATGGTCCGACCGGCATGGTGGAGCTGTATTTTGATGATAAAAAAGTGACATTCCTCAATGTCGACAGCAATAGACGCGATCATGATCAAAACCTCGAGGATTTCTAAGAAAAACCCGCCCCATGAGACAATTTCTATGAACAATACTATCGAAAAACTAGCGGAATATTTCACAAAATTCCCGGGCATCGGAACGCGACAGTCGAAACGATTGGTGTATTTTTTGCTTTCGCGGGATGATCAATTTGTGAAAACACTCGCCGAGCTTATTTTAGATGTCAAAAGATCAGTCGGGCAATGCTCTGGTTGTTATCGTTTCTTTCCAAAAGAAACCCGCGGACAACAAGAGCTATGTAAAATATGCACTGATCCAAACGTCGATACCAGTATACTTATGGTCGTTGAAAAAGATACCGACCTTGAAAATATCAAGAAAATGGGTGTTTATCATGGGCTTTTTTTCGTACTTGGCGGAACGATTCCCATTCTCGACAAGGCTCCCAAAGAGCGTGTGAGAGCGGCGGAGTTGGTTGCGCGTATTAACACCATTTCTGCAAAAAACACCTCGCTTGAGGTCATTTTGGCCATTTCAGCGACCACGGAAGGCGAGAACACAACTCTCTATATACAAAAAATACTTGAACCGTTCATCACAAAAAACCGGCTTAAAGTATCAACACTGGGACGTGGACTTTCAACTGGTACCGAACTTGAATATTCTGACGACGAAACACTCAAAAACGCTCTTAAAAATAGAGGATAATACCTTTTTCTCACGTCTCGACATCGACTTGAGTAATAATCTGGCGGTTAAAATCTGAAACGGCTAAAGGCGGTAGGATTACTTTCGCAAAACCTTGACAGAATTGCTTATTCATCCTACATTGTCGGCAGGATAATTTGTGTTGTTCAACCCGATCCCAGGAGGACCAGATGAGCATCTCCCCAAGTATTGCTGTTGTACAGAAGGATGCGGGTGTTGCCGAAATGTGTAAGGATGGTCCGATCTCGCTGTGGGGAACCATCCCGACCAGTTACACGGCTGTGCCGTGGGCATTCTATGCGTGTTGGCATCAGCGATTGCTCCCCTATGCCGGCACAAAGATGTGCGCAGAGGTCAAAGGTGACGGACTTGTCCGCGTCATCTGCAGTTTGGGCTTGAGTATGGAAGAAATTCCATCAAGGGAATTTATACTCGTGGCAAAGCAGGAGCGGGTTGTTTCTCTGGACGGAGAGGTGTTTCTGGGCAGGGGACGACTTCGCGTTTCGACGCATTACGCCGACAAGGCGCTTACGGCGCTCGTGAACGTCAACACCGATGGAGTTATCCTATTCGACGGGTGCGGAAATGTGGTGGAGTGCGCCGACATCGACATCGACATCGAATAGAACGTTAAAAAGACCGACCGTATAATACGGTTGGTCTTTTTTAGAGAATGATACAATGCTTTAAGCCGCGCTGACAGACGCGATCGTTACTTTTGAATATGGTTGCCGGTGTCCCCGCTTCTTGAAATACCTGCTTTTTTGTTTGTATTTTATTACTGTTACCTTACGCTTTTTTCCTGTTTCCTCAAAAGCCGCTTCAATTTTTGCGCCTTTGATATAGGGAGTCCCGAGAACGGTCTTTTTTCCGTCATCGAAAAGGAGTACCTTGTCAAAGACCACCGTGTCTCCTTTTTTATAATCTCCGGGAAGTTTCTCGGTAGTTAAGGCGGTGCCTGTAAAAACCTTATACTGCTTTCCACCGGTTTCTATTACCGCAAAATCCACATTCATATTGTCGTGTATAATACCCTAATGTTCTTGATCGCGCAAGCTCCCGACTCGTTATTTTTTAGGGATATCTTTTGAACTGTTCAAATCATCGCCTACGAGGTAGGGTTGCCAATACTGCCTGGTGATATACGAAATGATAATAATGGCAATAAGTATGATAAACCAGAGAGCCCATCCAGGCAGTTGTTCCAAGGCAAAGAGCGCCGCGGCAAGACCTCCCAAGATACCACTAGCCGTCATTCCCATAACCGTGAATTTTTCTCCATTTCCGTTTGTATCGCTTTCAATCGGAGTGGTAGTGTCGTAAGCGCCTTCGTTTCCCAACCCAGGAGTCCGGTTATCGTTGCCCGGAGGAACGATTGCGCTTTCAAACGAACCACCCATTCCGCTTCCATCTGATCCGCTGCCGGAAACGATCTCTAATCCGTTTTCGGAAAAAATGAATTGATGCTCTTGGCTCAATGTCGGTATCGAAGTATTCTCACGAGAAACGACGCGATAGCTGTATTTTTCACCCGATTTGAGACCGGCAACAATAACAATATGCGTGGTCGTTCTGTTCGGATTTTCGATGGTTGAATGCGCATAACCAAAGTTTTGCTGTGTTATATTAATACTGTACGGACCTTCCGAAGCATTCCCAAACACCACCTGGCTTGTGGCGGGACGATTAGTATTCCATACAATGACCGCGGTGCCGTTCGCAATGTTAATATCACTGATATGTTCATTGGTTATGAGAAGGTTCTCACTGATAACGATTGGACCATTACCGCCTCCACCACCACCTTGTGAGAGAATAACATTTTCTTGGCTTCCGCCCATACCGTCTTCGCCTGAATCACCGCCGCTATTACCATCTCCGCTTCCACCCGAACCGGAGTCATCTCCCGTGTCGCCGCTACCATTGTCGCCGCTTAAATCGACAGTACTAAAACCGATAACGAGATCAAACGAGATTGAACGTCCTTGGTAGCTATTACCCGTAGACAAATCAAGCGTGGCGGTAAGGTCATAATGCGCCACGTCGCCCGGTGCGATAGTGCCAAGCACGATCTCTCCCGCGTTTAAAAATGTGGCAACCGTATCGTTGAACGGAGTACTCGTCGCCTCGTGTATCTCGAAAGAAAGTTTATCTCCAATACACACATCGGAACACGCGTCAGTTGAAGTGCCGCGCACGATCACTTGTCGGGTTGTGGTTCCGAGATTGGCGACATCAATATAGCGCGCGATGCTTTCTCCGGGAGCTAGATTAAGGTCGTTAAAGAATGGCTCATTCCCGAAACTAACATCAATACTCTGGGCATGGACGAGAGATACTCCAAGCGTCAACATGCCAATCACAAGAAGAGATGACGATATAAATAGTTTAAATGGTGTTTTTTTCATAAATAATATTTACCGTGGCGCTTGCGACGTTTCCACAAATTCTTCCGTCGTAGTTTGATTATCGCCATCATTATCGAAAGTATGTAACAGAATATCAGTGACTATCATGTCTGCCGGCTCCAGAGTGACCGGTATAGTACGAACATCAACATAATTATCAACTATTTCTTTTGCGGTATCTCTATCAGCGCGATTACCTTGCACTATCGTGTCAACTTCAGCGACAGAAAGCACCGCATCGCCTTCGCCCATTTCCTGTATTACCGCCACGTCAGTCTCACCATGAACTATTACCTTTATCTCCAACACAACTTCATCATCGGTTATCTTGTCATCCTGCTCTGTTTTAACGTCTTCCGTATTTATTACAGTCTCTGGTGTTGATTTTTCATTCATATTACCGCTTTCAGAAAGAACGCTGTCGGCGCTGACATCTGTCGTTATAGTATCTACTTGGTCGAGAACGGGCTCTTCTGCCACTGTTTCAATTTCGTTTTCTTCGCTCTCTATTGACGTTGTTGACATTTCCAGTGTCTGGCTAATCTCGCCTGATACAAACTCACCATCGTTCCGGTTTATTTCAATGTTATGGTTATATGGCACCACCTCGTCCTCCGCTAATTCTTCATCTGCGTCTGCCACAGAGCCAACAGTTTCTAGCCGGTCAACGGTGTCGGAAAGCACGACTTTCCCCTCGTCTGCCGTATCCGCAATAATCATATCTATGACGCCATCCGGGTCATTCTCCCACATTTTCGTCGGGAATGGGTCATATATCTTTCCACTGGTTGTTTGGCTTGAGAGCATCGGATTTTCCGGAGCCGTCGCGACAACCCTTACCCAGATATATCCCACAAACCCACTCGGAACTGTCCAGTCGTATGCTCCGCTATTGGCAATGTTGTCTGCTATGACATGTATAGTATCAGCGTTGTCGATAACTTGGTTATGATTTTCATCTTTGATGTAATACAGATCAATTGAGAGATCCTCGTTACTCCCGTGAAGATTATCGGCGTTCCAGGTAATCGCATAAGACTGACCCCAATACCAAAACCTACTATCATCGGCTTCGTCCGGACTCAAAAGGTCGACAGTCGGCGGAGCCATTTCCTTAAAATCAGACGCGGTATCCGTGTCAACATTCGTTATTCGGCCAAGCGCGTACCCCTCACCAAGAACAAGGGGAATCCCTGGGTTCCAATAGCTTGTATCGGTGCCCCAGTTCATCGCGTCAACGACCGTGGCATCTGATCTCTCGAGCGTCAAAATATCACCGGCATTGCCAAGACCATTCCCTATCTTGCTATCGTCGATTACGATTTTCGCAAAATTGTCGGGAATATTCCAGTATTGCCATGTAGCGCTTGTCGCGGAAACAAGCGTGTGTCCGAAACCGGTAATGTATGATCCTTCGGGCAGTTCGTCACATGAAACGTTGTCGCACAGTCGCCATCCGGAGATATCAACGGTGGATGACGCGTTATTGCGGAGCTCGATCCACTCGTTCGCTTCCGTGCCATACTCCGTGTTTACATCGTAGTAAACCTTATTGATCATTACCGAACTTTCCGACACTCGCTCGTTGAGTGAAGCCGCGTCAGAAAAACCATTTTCACCATAATTCCCAACGTTTGTCTGCCACGCGCGAAAATCAACATCAAATGAACATGCCACGCCCTGTTCATACCCGATGGGAAGCGTTAACAATAATGAAATATCTCCGGGTGTGGTCGTCGCAGAAGTGGTCGCATTTTCAAGAGCACCGGAATATATCGTTTGGCCAGTTAGGCGGATCTCCGCGTCAATCCCAATACACTCCGCCGAAACAGTGGTCGAAGCGTTGTATTGGAACGGCAAAGTTCCAAAAGATGCGATGCCGATCGTTTTTTCCGCTGTGGTCGTTCCGGTGGATCGATCGAATACCCACGGAGACAATGTGGCAACCAGACCAAGATCAAGTGTTCCGGCTCCGATGACATTCCCCGCCGAGCTTTCAGTGGCTGTTTCATCGAAATCGGCAAAAGCGATATTCCCGAAAGTTCCCAAGTTGATTCCGATCGACAAGACTGCTATCAGTATCTTTGAAAAAATTTTTGCTGCGTGGTGTTTATTCATATTGGTTCATCCTAGCGCGTCAAGCTATTCAACCACACTAGATAATAAAACTTTAACCGCCAGAACAGTCATGTCAACTGCGCGAAACAAGCTTAAAAATACTTTTTTTTCGATGTCAAATAGCACCCTATAGGACAACTAGCAACGGCTTTATAAAGCCGTAATATATTGTCCTATACTAATTGTCCTTGATGAAAAATCGAGTTGCCAATTTGATTTTATGTGCTTTTCTTCGGAAGTATTTTAATGCTTCATTGTTTTTAATTAATTTTCAAAATCGCATCAAGTGCCAAGGCGTTTCGAATACTCTTTCCTCTTTTGTAAAAATGTTTTTTTCATGTTCGACAGTCGATATAATATCGAATTTTTACTTAAAAAGACCATTGCTCTCAAATGAAACAAATGGGTCATTGTCTGAAAAAATTCACGGCTTTTGGCGCGTGCTTGCGTACATTTTCAAGATTGATGGGCGTTTTGCTTCACGGTTCCGCGATAGCCCATCCCTCGTCACTTTCCATGCTTTCGAGTGTAAACAACGAAGCGATAAGGACAACTTTTTGCTTTAAGAAAAGGATTATTTACTAAAGAAAGCTGGTAAACCTTACGAATGCCGCCATCCTTGAGAAGTAGCGCGACAATTCGTCGTGATAGTTGAAAAAAAAGACGGTTGAAATAAGCATGATATTTATCATCACGAGTGGAGTAAGCGCTTCGGTAATTCCCGTGATACTTGCAATGATATAAGCGAGTGTCGTGCCATTCGCGAACAGAGCGGCTATCCCCTGCGGAGAGTCAAGGTCATAGAATAGCCGCCTGTGCGCCTCTTCCCGGTATGTCGAGTAGAGGAGATAGAGTATCAAATATGTCAACGCGAGATATACGAATGCGCCATTGGTACCACCACCGTCGCCTTTTGCCAGATCGCCAAGTCCGAGCGCGAGCATAAGATCAGCGAATGAGTTTGGTCTCGGATCGGGCTTCTCAAGCGAGCACACCTCGCTCGGGTCAAATTCCGTAACGGATATTTCGTCGTTCCCGCCATCTTCGATAGTAGCGCTATCTCCTTTCATAACTTGAATGCCACGGAAAGGTTTCTCGAGCAATGCGTAGGTACTGTTAATATTCTTGGTCAAAATAGTGTTCTGCGCAATAATTGAACGAGTTGGCGGCGTTGCGTTCTCCATAACGACAGAGGTAGCATTGCTCCATGGAGTCTCTCCAAAAAACGTCATAGGCGGGTTTCCAAGGATGGTAATAGTACTGGTAGTTACTTCTGAATCCGCAAACCACCCATAAAACGGATCAAGAGAGGCATTGCGTCCGATCGCGTGTACTTGTGCTGTGTTTGTATATCCTCCCGGCGTGGTGCTTGCAGTGAAAAATATCGAATAATCAACGGTTATCTCTTCATTCGGAACTATTTCACCAAGATCCCATACCTCCTCATTAATAACATCACCTTTTTCGTTTTTTAGTGTATCAACCACTACTGAGTGGTATGCGCTCCCACCTTTATTTTTTATCGTGATGGTGTAATCAACCGTACTGCTTGCCGTTATGGGACCAGTGGTGTTATTCGTTTTTACTACGAATAAGTGCGGATCAGGCGTAAGAATCACATCAGTCCAGCTTATAGCGGATGGTTTGTACACATCAAAGATTACCATCTCTCTATTATCCGCATTATTTTGGTCATTTTCCGCGCTTGTTGCGGTTACTGTGTTATCTATCGTCATGGTGCCGTTTGGAATATTACCGCTCGTAACCTGCGCATCAAGCTCAAGCTCAACTGTCCCGCCGGGCACTATAGTGCCTATATGCCACACGATAGTGTCGCCGCGCAATTCAGCGTTGGCGGGCTTGCGATATTTCAGATGACGCAGGTCGAGTGTGTCTATAACTGATACATCAGTTGCATCCGCGTCGCCTCGGTTAACCACGGTAAAACGGTATTTCATCCATGTTCCGGGATCAACGGGATATTTTTTGGTTTCCACCATACCGCCAATCCACAGGTCGGGCTTCCCAAAGGCGACATTGCCGGTCCAATTTCCAAATATGTTCACGATTGCCAAAACCCAATTCTTTCCGACAATATTCGCGTTTGCGACGTTGACAATATTCGCGGCCGCGTAGGCGTTTCCCGTATTGATCAAACTATTCGCGCCAGCGACCTTATTATCGCCAGTCAGAGCATAAACATTGACATTATTGGTGATATTCGCGAGATTGTTGTTTTTTACATCATTATTTACATTAGTAACGGCGTTTTTCTTGCTATTCGCACTGTTCTCGGAGAAATCTCCATTAAAGAGCATTATTCCACCCGGAGTTTCTTGCCATGCGAGTTCGTTTGGTGAACCGAAGATATTGCCGATCCAGTTCCCATGAATTCTAAAAATAACCAAAAATGAATCAGTGTTAAAAATATTTTGATTGACTATATTTTCAATATTCGCCGAAGCAACAGCGTTTCCAGTCCGTACATCTGACCCGTCGCCAGCGCCGGTGATCTCGTTTCCGCCAGTCAAAGCATTTGTCGTGACATTATTTGTCACGATGGCATCGTTGGCATTGCTGATATTCGCCGTGTCTTCATCTTGCTCCGCGGCGTTACTATTTCCAAAACCGAATAAACCGTTAAGAGCGCCGCTCGACGGGAACACGAAGTCTCCAAACCAATCATCAAAATTGTTGATCTCGAGAATAAGATAATTTGAGTCAACAATATTGGTATTGGCGATATTCACCACATTTGCCCCCACATAAGCGTTTCCGGTATCAATGGTCGCGTTATCGCTTGTTGCCATGTTTTGCCCCGTATTTGCCCGAACCACGACATCATTTATAATCTGCGCGGTGTTGATATTCTTGGAGGCGATTGTAGAGCTTTGCGCGCACACATCGGGATCGCACGGCTCATCTTCCGCTTCAAATGCGCCTTCCGAATTCTCGATAACTGGATCGGCGCTCGTGGAAGGAAAATAAATATTTCGGAGATCAAAGTCGTCCGTAACGTTGAAGAAATTATTCAAGAGAAGCAAAAGACCCGTTGAATTGAGTACGTTTGTGTTGATGACATTGATAATATTCGCTCCGGCGAACGCATTACCGGTAGTGACGGAACTTATGCCCGCGCCGGATGCTTCATTGCCCCCGGTCTGCGCACTCGACTCAACTGTATTTTCCAGAATCGCGTCGTTTTCGTTGCTTACAACGGTATTATTGTCCGGCGATTCGGGTGATGTTTCGGCACTCTCGTCGGAAAGTGAAGATACGGAGGCGGTATCTTCGGTTGGTATTGTATCCGAAGAAATATCCGGCGTCGTTTCCACCGCTTCCTCCGCGGGAATAAACGATGCATCGTCATCGACGACAGCGGAATCGGTGTCGGTAGTATTTGTATTAACCGTATTCGCAACTTCTGCCTCGCTCATCGCGTTGCCCGTCTCAATGATTGCCGATGTTTCCGACGCGGTCTTCGCGAGTGGCGCATCATTGCTTTGGTCAACGGTATCAACGACTGCCGTCTGATCGTTCGCATCGTCGGCAAGCACAATTGGCATCGGAAAACGTATCGAAAGAAGCGAAACAATAAGTATTCCGCCGATTATTCGCCACCTAAACGAATTCGCCCTCGTATTACGCGTTAAAGAATGAAAAAACATATGAGAGAAGATGATTAAAAGCTAAAACAATCGATTGGCCAAACGATAGTGAAGCTTGTTCTAAAGCGGCGGGTGTTTCCTCAACCTCGATTTCCGTTTGTCCAAGTCCGTGGTCCCCGGGAAAAGTATCTCTCTTTACGAAAGCGGTGTTTTCCGCTGTGGTCGTCGCTCCCGCCATCAGAGCCGTATCGTCAGCCACGATGGAGGCAACCACGGTATTGGTGCGTATCTCGCTCGTTTTCTCAATCCGGACATTCATAGGATCCTCCGCATACTCATCAATCGATTCAACAGTGGTTCCATTGACAATAGTTTCGATATGGACGCTCCCTTTCGCATTTCCCCCATTCCCGCTCGACGCTCTAACCGATACCGTGTTGATAATATCAACCGAATCCGCCGCAACACACAAAGGGAATCCTCCAAAAACAAGGGCGACGCCCGCCAATGACAAGAAACGTAACTTTTTTACCGATATATGCATATTGATAATGAATACCCTCGCATAAACCAGCAATTGGTATCTTCAGCCGCGAAGAACGCATCGACTGGCTTATCCGAAGGGAGGAGCAAGACTCGATTCCAACTCCTCACGCTTCGTTACTCGTTACCCAGTTTATTGGACACTCGGTGTTCAATAAAATCCACTGAATATAGACGGAATTACAAACCCCGTGTGATGCGAGTAATGTTGGTGTTTACAACATTCGCAATATCGGAAAGCGCATCCGCGTGTCCGGTCACAACCAAACCGCCAGTACCGCCAGCTCCGCCATTCCCGGCATTGCCAGCATTAGCGGCTCCGTTGTTTTGGAACCACCACCAGACATGGCTACCCGTCGCGTTTCCGCCGTTGCCACCCTGGTCGCCATTTCCGCCGTCAGCGGTGTTGTAACCAGTGTTTGCGTTGACAGCTACCGTGTTCTGGACATGCGCACTGTTGTTATTCGTCACCGTAATATCGCCTCCGTTGTTGCTATAAAACCTTCCATAGTCAGTAGAAGCGAATACCGGTGAAGCTATTGCGAACAATGTCGCCGTCGCTACTCCCGCAATGATCTTGTTCATAGTATTTATCGAATTATTCTGGTAATAAAAAGCACCCGTGGGTACCGTATCGACCTCACTTGAACTTATTAAAGTCCAAACGCCAGCTCGTAACTTGGAAAGGTAGAATGTAAGCGACGAATAAAACGTCACGAGATGCCGTTTAAACTCTATTCACTTATGCAATTTTCAAAAAACAAAAAGACCATGTGGACGGCATGGCCGTCGATGGTCTTCGGGTTGCGTAATTAAACTATTATTTCTTGAGGAAACTGCATGGAAAACAATCGCCTTCAACTGGTTTCCCCGTCAGATCAAGGCGTTAATTTAAAAGTGTACGTTTTTAATGCTATACCATCATAAAACGTTGTTAATATTTTTTGTTGTTGATTAATATACATGATATAATGAAAGAAAAGTGTCAATACTAACTAAACGAAAAAATCCTGAAAGGGACGCTTAACCGGGAAAACCGACCTACGAATAAGGCCTTGGTTAAGTGTCCCTTCCAGGATTCTTACTACGATATCTTTAGAGGACATAAGGAATCCTCTGTTCGTTGTTGATATTATGCGCAGAGTACGATTTGTCAACACTTTATGGCACTACACCATAAATGACCACATACGCATAATAACCTCATTTTTGCCCTGAGTTTTCGCGATTATTCGTCGGATCCGCTCGGCCGCTCCAACAATTCCGCTTCCATTCCTATCGCATCACCGGTGATGTGCAGTATATCTTTGTCAACCTTACCAAGTTCTTTTGATGCCAAGTTGTAATGCCCAACAGTCGTACCGAGCGACTTCCCGACTTTTTTGAAATATTCGTCGTATGCTTTCAGATGCCGCATGAGCTTGTCCACATTCGTCCTGATCCCCTCAAGATTCTTTTCGAACTTGAACGCGTTGAGCGCGTGCGCCACGGCGTGCAGATACGCGACGAATGTTGTCGGCGACGCGATAATAACTTTTTTTTCTCGATACGCGTAATCGATCAGACTGCGCGTGTTAACCTTGACCGCGCCGATCTCGTTAACCAAAAGATCGTAATATATCCCCTCGGCGGGGATAAACATGAATGCGAATGGTAGTGTCCCCTCTTTTGGTCTGATGTATTTCGCCGTTTCATCTATTCGTTTTTTCAGATCGTTGCGAAACTCTTTTTCCAAAGCCGTTTTTCGATCTTCATCGCTTTCATTGACGATACGATTGTAATTATCAAGCGAGAATTTCGCGTCAATGGGGATAAGACCTTCTTTGGTTTTTATCACCGCGTCCACTTGGTCGCCGTTTTCAAAGAGATACTGCGTCTGATAGTCGTCGGGAGAAAGAATATTGCCGAGTGAGAGTTTAAGACTCGCTTCTCCAAGATTTCCCCGCTGCTTCTGATGTTTGAGCACTTTCTCGAGATTCTGAAGCCCTTCGGCAATCGAAAACACCTGCTTGCTCGCTTCGTTTGCTTCCGTGACGCCCTTTGTAACCTCGACTAATTGCTTCGTCACTTGTTCATTGATATTTCGTACTAGCTTTTGAGATTCGCTAAATTGTGTCTGCACTGCTTCGCGCATATCCTTGCGCGATTCACTAAGACGCGTGTCGATCACTTTTGAAAGTTCATTCATTTGGTTTTGCAAAAGAAGAAGATTGTTTCCATTCCCACTTTCGCGCCGACGGCCAAAATAGAACACCAAAAAAGCGGCGCATATCGCACCGATTACAATTCCTAAAATGACATATCCTAAAAATGTCCCATTCATAATGCTCATTATAACACGCTTTCTTCATTTCCCTTAATTCTAATAAGGCTCTTAAGTAGTAAACCAATACTAAAATCTAGAAATGCCTTATAGTTATCTTCCGCAAGGTCGGTCCTCGCGCTCATACAAGGGTTTCCTTGGGTAAAAGGTCCGACCTTTTCAGCAGAATGGTGGCTTGCGAAACTCAACTGGGCATTGAGAAAAATATTTTTACTTCACTTTAAAGAATACAAGCTTCGATACGCCAAGAAGCATGATATGCTTAACATATTGAAGAGAAGATTATGAGACTTGCTACCCTAGAGTCTCTCCATTATACGACATCGCAAGTCGTATAATGGATAATGGGGAGGAAATATAAAAAAACCGCCCTACACCAATTGTGGTGCAGGGCGGTATAAACTAAACAGCCTCCGGATGCGGATCGGCGCGCCCGATCCGTGGGATCAGACTCTCAGCATACTGCCGAAAGTCTTTCAGGTACCCCACGATGGGAATATGCCGGACACCGGCATGTTCCCACTCCTCTTCCGCGATTTTCCGGAAGAAGCCGGGAAAGATCCCGTTTACCTTGCGGTAATACGCAAGGTCAAAGAGCGCCACTCCCGCCACGTACCGTTTGCGGAAGAGGTGCCGAAATATTCCAGCGTACAACAGGAGGTCAACGCACGGCGACCGTGATGCCACGATTGCCCTGCTCACCTCCGCAACGTTTTGTGGAACCGAAATCCCCGGCAGGCGTTCCTGCATGGGGAGCGTCACGTCGCGTCCGCATACGATGCGACACCCGGCCACTACCGCCGCCCCGTCTACCACCACGACAAATGTGGCACATTCATCGTGGTTGTCTGCTTCCGTCTCGGGCGTTTCGTACCCGAGACGATCGCAGTACACGGCCCGCCGAAGGGCCAGAAACTTCGCCCTCAAAGGATCGTCCGATCCCCTAAGGAGCACCTTTACAGATAACATAACCCCTCCTTTCTTTCAAGAAGCGTTTCCCTTCCCTCTCCTTATACAACCATGCGAATCATTTTTTGTCAAGTGCTTATATAAAAACTCAATAATATGGCTCTACAGAGCTTTAGCAACAGCATTACGATACTGACAATAATCACAGTCAAGTGCCGAAGCTGGCGCCATATCCGCGCGAAGACACGCGTGCGCGTTCATCAGTGTACGCTCTACCCAATCGTCATTTCCCGTATAAGGAATCAATTTTATATCAAATTCAAGCTTCGCGTCAAACGATTTTTTGTCCGTATTGCCGTTGCAATATACAAAATACCCCGTACTTGAAACATCATGCCCGTTGTTACGCAAAAGCCACTGGTAAACTTCCATTTGACGCTTATACCCGATCTGCCAATCGGCATCGATATTCACTTCCCCGTCTTTACTGGTCGCCTTATAATCAACCACGATAAGCTCTTTGTTGTCATTCACCCACACATCGTCAACCGCGCCGGTAACGATGAAATTGGTCGGTGCGTGGCGGTATTGCACACCAACAAAGTTCTCACGCCATTTATCGAGGTCTTTATGCGCAAACGGATGTGCGGCAACGCCATAATGCTTCATTAGAGGATGCGGTTTTTGTCGCGCCCGATAGAGATCGAATTCCTTTTTGAGCAGTTTATCGACGGCGGAGTTGAGAGAAAACGGGAAACCGGGCGGTCTTCCGACCCCGCGTCTTCGGTCGAGATAAAAACAAAGCGGGCACTCAAGGAAGAGATCTATTTTTGAACGACTGATCTTGAATGGGGCGACACTCGCCGGATCATAAAGGAATTTCGTTCTTTTCGGGTTGTAGTATTGTGACATAAAAGCACTGTCTTTGATTATGATTTTACTCTGATTATTACCGTACGCAGTATACCACAAAGAAAAACGACATGTGGCATATATCGACAGTCGTTGTATAATTAAACGTGCCGGCTAATCGGCCATTAACCATGAACACGATCCACGAAACGATAAAAGAAGAGATCAAGAAAGCAATGCTTGCGAAAGATACTATACGTTTGGGTGTCTTGCGCAGAATCCTCGCCGCGTTTATCAATGAACTGGTGGCAAAAAAGCGCACTCCGCAAGAGATTCTTGAGGATGACGCGGCAGAAACGGTCATCAAACGAATGGCAAAACAACACAAAGACTCGATCGAGCAATTTGAAGCGGGCGGAAGGAACGACCTCGTGGAGAGTGAACGCGCCGAGCTTGCGTGTTTGGAAGCATATCTCCCAAAGATGATGAGCAAAGAGGAAATAGCGACGGTGGCAAAACGAAAAAAAGAAGAGTTACGTGCGGATGATAAAGCAAAAATCGGCATACTGATCGGTGTCATCATGAAAGAATTAAGAGGAAGAGCTGATGGTAACGATGTAAAAGAGGTGGTGGAAAAACTTTTTGACTGAGTGACTAATTATTATCTGTCCCATTCCGCTCAAACAGATATTGACAGGATTTTTTAGAGTATTACTCTGAAAACAGACGGGGTTCTTGTTTTTCACTCTGTGGAGGTAGTCATGCGCACACTTTATCAAGTTTTACCAGAAGATTTTCAGTGGCTGAAGGAGCATGGCATGCACAATGATGACGGATTCTATGTGTGCAAATCGACTGGAGAAGCAATCGCGGTTACGATAATCATGGTGCTGACTATTCACCAAGGTGGAATGTACCCGCATGAATATGCTCATCCATGGTGCGAAACATGTCGGTCAAACACAAAAACTCCGCATGTACGAATTCTAATGTCCTTGAACTAGTCACGTCTGACAATCGCAAAAAGAAATTCCCGCCGGTCGCTACAGCATTGTAGTGGCCGTTTTTTATATCTCAAATTATATTTTCTACTCTACACTACATAAAGGGTTATTTGATCTTATCGCGCAAATTTCGATGGTACTGGATGGCAAATCGGTGTGCTTCGGCGTTTGCAAGCACAATATTTCGCTCATGAGTTGATCGCAGTTTTTGATCTCCAATAAGACGCTCTGGTTGATGTCGCTCGTTTTTTACCACACCAATGACCGGTATCCGTATTCCCGCGGCGCAAAGTACCCGTTCAGCCGCATTCTTTTGCGCCACTCCTCCGTCGATAACAATAAGTTTCGGGAGTTGCCATTCGGAATGTTCGAGTCGCCGTTCAAGAATCTCCGCAAGCGCCCGCGTATCGTTCACGCCGTCAACAGTTCGTATTCTGAACTTGCGATATTCGTTTTTTTTCTCCATTCCATCTTCTGCAACCGTCATTACTCCAACCGTATTTTTCCCTGATAGGTGCGCGACATCGTATGCTTCGATGCGAAATCCGCTTTGCTCCGGCCGAACATTGTCATTTTTTACTAGTGCGATATCGTGGATATGTTTAAAGGCAAAAACGGTCTTTTTAATGATCCCTGCTTGCTCGAACCGAAGTGCCTTCGCCGCCGTCTTCATGTCTCGTTCTAGTTTCTTGAGCAAATTTTTTTTCTCACCCTCAAAAAAGAGTCGGATATTACGGATTGTTTCTCCATATTCTCGCTTGGTAATTTCTCCGGTACACACCCCCGGACAAAGTCCGATCTGCCGATTAAAACACGGTCTTCCAACGCCGGGAACGCATGTATCACGAAACGGGAATATTTTTCGCACAATCTTGAGAGCGTCTCTCAATATCCTTCCTTTGGGAAAAGGTCCAAAAGAATGCCTGATTTCGTGGGCAGGCGCGTGGCGCTTGTCAAAGAGATTCTTTCCCCGCACAAGAAGCACCCGAGGAAAATCCTCTTTAGTAACAATCACATAATTAAAGCTTTTGTCATCTTTTTCTTTGGTGTTGTATTTCGGCTGGTGTTTTTTGATGAATCGAGCTTCGAGAATAAGCGCTTCGAGTACAGAATCGGTTTTGATGAAATCAACCATCTTTGCCATTTCGAGCATCAACTCAATATGCGGTCCGCGCGTTCTTGCGATGTCATGATCGAAATAACTCCGCACACGACTTCGCAAAGATGTTGCTTTGCCGATATAGAGCGGTTTTTTTGCCCCATTTCTAAAAAAATATACCCCTGGAGAATTCGGCAAGCGCACTTTTGCAAGGTCTTGACTTTTCATGCAACATATTATACTTTTTTTACTGGAAAATACCAATCCATGTCTGTGAAATAATGCCGGTTGGCAGAGTTACCGGCGCTCCCCCGAACGGGAAAGGAATAGAAAACTGCCAGAGGAGACGAAAATGAAAGAAGGAGAAATCGGAACGTTGTGGCGTTTCGGACTCAAGGGGCCGCTTCTTGTCCCCGGACATCGGAGTGGACGTGGATTTCTGCGCTCACTTTATTGCGGCGTTCGGTTAATACCCGAATGTCGCGAGGTGTTTTACGAGGAATGCGTCAATCCGTCAGATGAGACGGATTACGAGATGCTCCTCGACGCAGGCATCACCACGGCAAGTATCCCTCTAGTTACCTACACCAAAGGAGATGTTATCCTTGGAAAGATGGGCAACTGGGAGGATATCTATGGTGGCCACCTCTATGATCTGTCGTTTGGGTACGTCGGCGTATCCATCTACGACACGATCGTCGAGGACTACCAGCCGTGGTTTTTGGGCCTCTTTCGGAAGGTGATTGAGGCCTCTCCCATCATTTGCGAGTGGGTGGAGTGGGAGGACACATGGGTGTTTGGAGAGTAATCAGACTGGACGACTTCATAGGTCGTCCAGTATTTTGTATGGTATCGCTCGCACCTATTTTATAAAAATTTCTGGAAACCGACAGAAAATGTACAGTTACCCTTTATCACCCCAATCTTAGCAGAATGTCACCCCATATATGAAAGAAGCACCATTTGGAAGAGAGCATTTTCAAAAAATGGCAGGCGGCGTGGAAACTGCTGAAAAACACCCCAGGAAAGCGTCACGCTGACAGCGGGCTTGAAA
>Ga0210042_1000284_pt1 | contig 47851 bp, 36 predicted proteins | sample CryGeymeta201518_FD_183982 | JGI IMG/M metagenome (GOLD analysis project Ga0210042, IMG submission 183982) | Groundwater microbial communities from Crystal Geyser aquifers in Utah, USA - Crystal Geyser metaG 2015-18 (SPAdes) (version 2) | ecosystem: Environmental > Aquatic > Deep subsurface >... | reverse complement strand
GACGGCGGCCAAAGGGGGCCAGGATGCCCTGGACGTCCTCACCAGCCTACTGAGCCCGGGCGCTCCCCTCCTGCCCCTCCCCCAGCCCCCGTAGCCACAAGGTGAGTAGTTACTCCCGGTGAAGGGTTGCGGGGCGCAGACAACGAATCCGAAGGTCCATGCCTGCGGAAGTAGACAAGCTTGCGGTGTACGCCGACCTCACGACTCGGCTGGAGGCGTTCCTGGCGGACGACCACCACGGCAGCCGGGAAGACCTCGACGACATTGCGCTGATGTCCACGGTCGCCACGCTGCTGAAGCAGTTCTTCGCGCCCCTCACCTTCGCCGGCTTCTACCGCGCCGTGCCCGAGGGCAAGCTTGTGGTCGGGCCGTACCAGGGCGACGTACTGGCCTGCACGGTCATCCCGTTTGGTCGGGGCGTGTGCGGGACTGCTGCTGCGAGGCGAAAGACCATCATCGTGCCGGACGTGTCGCAGTTCCCTGGCTACCTTGCGTGCGATGCTGTGACGCAGGCCGAGATTGTGGTGCCGGTCTTTCGCGCGGGAAGGCTGGTCGGAGTGCTGGACCTGGACAGCGCGGAACTCGGGGCGTTCGATGACACCGATAGAGCGTGCTTGGAGGCGCTCGTCAACGCGTGCTTTGTGTGACGACTCTCTGTACCGTAGACCTCCTGTCTGCAGACAGGCTGGGAGCCTGCGGTACGGAGGCACCAAGGAGAACCGAAGATGCCGAACTACCGATCGCTACTGTTGGGCTGCGGCGCGCGCGCCGTGGAGCACATGGACGTGTATCCGCAACTCCGGAACATGGAGATGGTCGCGGTGTGCGACTTGGTCGAGGAGCGCCGGGAGAACTACCGGACGCGCTACAACGTGCCGTTGGCGTTTGCCGACTACGAGACCGCGCTCGCGGAGGTGAAGCCCGACATCGTGCACGCCGTCACGCTCCCCGGCCACCGCATCTGGGAGATGGAGTGCGCGGCGAAGGCGGGGGTGAAGGTGGTCATCGTGGAGAAGCCCATGGCCATCACGCCCTCGGAGGTCGCCGGGCTGGACCGGGTCGTGCGCGAGTCGGGTCTGAAGATCGTCGTCAACTGCCAGCGCCGCTACTTCCCGCAGTTCTGCGACGGGACCATCAGCGATATCGTCCGGAACAAGCTCGGCGAGGTGTACCTCGTCCGCGCCAGCGCCAAGGGGAACATGATGGGCATGGGCCCGCACCTCATGGACCTGCTCATGCTCTTTCTGGCCGAAGCGCAGCCGGAAGCCGTCTGGGCGATGGCGCGCGACTGGAACGAGACCTCCTACCAGTCCACCCACCGCGCTCCGCAGAGCATGTTCGCTCAATACTGGTTCCCCGGAGGCGTGCGCGTGCTCTTCGACTGCGACCCGGACGCCCTGGGCACGCCGGGCGAGGAGTCGTTCTGGATGCACCTGCACTACGACTTCCTCGGCAGCAAAGGTCGCCTGTACCTGACCCAGAACAAAGGCTACTGGTACCAGTGCGAAGGCATGGCGGAGCCAATCCACGGGGAGAGCAGTTGGGACAAGCAGGGGCTCGGCGGTCAGCGCGACTTCACCCAAGCCGTCGCCGACTGGCTCGATGGCGGGGCGCCCCACCTGAACCGGTTCGAGGTCAGCAAAGCCGTGGTGGATGCCCTGCACGGAGCGTTGCAGTCCGTCTACGAAGGCCGCCGCGTCGCACTGCCGCACACGTTCACCGATGAGCAGTGGGAGGAGCTGCGGCAGCGGCTGTGGACGGGGGAGAAGTGACGACAAGGGGACACCGAGAGTGGAGCTGGAGCGGCTCACCGCTTCGCTCTCAGCGTCTTCTCCGTTGGTTTGCCAATGCCTCATAGTCCGGCGTTGGCTCGACGGGCTTCAGGTGTGCTTCCCACTGATCGAGGAGCTTCCGGTGCTCCTTGATGGTGTCGGCGTACTTCGCCTCCTGGTACAGGTTCTTCGTCTCCCAGGGGTCGCGCTTCATGTCGAAGAGCATGTCGACGGGGTCGTCCTGGTACCGGATGTACTTGTAGTCGGCGGTGCGCGCGGTGCGGCCGATTATCTGCGTGTCTACCACGACGAACTCGCGCCACTCGGTCTGCTTGCCTTCGAGCAACGGGCGGAGGCTTCTGCCGCGAACGTCAGCCGGCGGCTGGATGCCCGCGTAGTCGCACATCGTGCTCATCACGTCGAGACCGGACACGAGGTGCTGCGCGTCCCGCAGGTTCGCCAGCAGCCGGCCGGGACACGCGATGATCATGGGCACCAGCGCGCCCTCGTCGTAGGGGTACCACTTCTGCACGTGCAGGTGGCGCCCGCGGCCTTCGCCATGGTCTGAGGTGAACACGATGATCGTGTTGTCCGCCTCGCCGGATTCGTCCAGCGCGTCCAACAGCCGGCCGACGTCGGCATCCAGCATCTCGACCTGCCGGTAGTAGATCCAGATGTAGTAGCGCCACTGCTCGTCAGAGAAGCCCCGGTACGTGGCGGCTGCCAGCTTGGCGGGCGCCGGCGGGAGGATGGCGTGGTTGGGGGGCAGTTGCGGCAGTTGGTCAGCTAACTGCGGAAAGGGTAGTTGCTCGGGCACGAGCTGCTTACCGCGGATCGCCCAATAGCAGATGTCGTGCGGCTGCAGGAACGACGCGACCAGCAGGAACGGCTTGTCGTGCGCGCGGCTCTTCAGGTACGCCTCGCACGTGCGCGAGATGAGCGGGTCGCCGATGTCCCCCTGCCCACCCACGGGCAGCACGGTGAACCCCTCGTTGCCTGTCGGCTGCCCCCCGGGCAGGTGCCACTTGCCGCAGTACACCGGCTCATAGCCCGCCTGACCCAACCACTGCCCCATGTTCGGCACGCTCTCGTGGATCGGGCGCGAGTTGGTGATGACGCCCGTTTCCACGTCCATCCGGCCGGTGAAGAGCGAACTGCGCGCCGGCGAGCAGACCGGGTTGGTGCTGTGGGACAGCATGAAGGACACGCCGCGCTTGACTAACCGGTCGAGATTGGGCGTGTGCACATCGGGGCAGCCGTAGGCGGACAGGGCATCCAGCCCGAGCTGGTCGCTGATGAGGAAGAGGAAGTTCGGCGGCTTGGCGCCGCCGCGTCCGAGTTGCGGCGTGACCCCCTCGCCGGAGACGAGCGTCGAGGCAAGTGCGCCCCCCGCGCCAAGGGCAGTAGCCTGCAGGAACGCCCGTCGAGTGGGTTTGGGTGAGAGGTGCGTTGGTTTGTCAGCCATCGGTTCCTCCAGGAGAATGAGTTCGTGTAGCCGAGGGGCGAGGTCGAGCGGCGTCCGCGGCATCGCAGTCTACGGCTCCAGCTCCAGCACGCTCCACAGCCCGACGGAAGGCAACCGCACGATCAGGCGCGTCCCTTCGGTGGTCAGGCCCAACGTCACGCCGTGCGCAGCCAGGAGTTCCGCAAAGGCATCGTGCCCGAGCGCGGCGGCGCTGCAACTCGGCGGGACGGACTCACACTTCGCGATGGTGGCACCTCCAGCAGCAGCCGGTCCGCAATGTCAGGCGAGGGATTGGCATCGGGTGCCCACAGATAGACGTGTCTTCGGCACGGCGGCGTCACGGACGCACCGTGATCGTCCGAAACACCGCGTTGTTACCGTAACGCTTGGCAGCGTCGTCTCGGTTGCCGTCGCGGAAGTCGGTGTCCTTGGCGGGCGGCTCGATGAGATCACCTCGGGGCAGGAACACGTCGAGGTCCTTCGACTGGGCACCCGGGTCCGCCACTGCGGCGATGATGTACTCCCCGGGCTCTTCTGGCGTCCAGAACTCAGGGAGACCATCCTCGGGTCGGGCGCGTGCGAGACCCGAGGCCGTTCCGCCCGGGTCGAGGCTCTCGAACGCCAACACGCCGTGCCACAGTGGCTTGGCGCCCGCTTCGGCGCCGCGGCGGTTCACTTCGACTTCCACGTACCCGGGATATGGGCGGGCGCCCTCAAGCCGACAACTGACGCGGAACAGGACGGGTTTGTCGACCTGGAGTGCTTCGTGCTGGGTCTGATCGCCTTCCTCTGTCAGGGCCAGCAGTTGCGAGAACTGGTCGCACACCAAGTCGGGCAGGAGGTAAGGGAACTCGCCTTCTGAAGGCGCCTTCCGCCTAGGGATGATCTGCAGAGGAATGCCCCGGACGTTGTTGCTGCGGTCCGCGGCAACCGCACGCTCGGGATCGACGTTCACGACTGCGATGTAGATGCCGGTCTCTCGCGGAACGAACTGGGCCGGCTGGCCCCGTCCTGCGACGAAGTCCTTCGTGACGGCCTTCCCCGCGGCGACGCTGAGCGGCGCGACGACCCCCACCCACACGGGCTTCTGATTCTCCTTCACGGGGTAACGGTTGACGTCGATTTCGGCGTATGATCCGCGCGCAGGACGGTTGCCGCTGTTGCGGATGGTCGCCCTGAACCGGACGGGCTTCCCCTGCTCCACGAGCACCGGGTACAGTTGCGCTGGGTCGCCGGGAGCCGCGATTCGTGGTGTGACCTCGATGGCCTGAGGTGTGATCTCAAGGTCCGCCTGTCCCAGGACGTGGCGCGGGACAACCAGAGGCCCCAACGCCAAGCTGAGGAATGCCCAAGTCGCTGGCAGGCTTGTGTAGTGTGTACCGAACATCATATGCCTCCTTCTGTCCGCTCAACTGGCGCTCCCTGCAAGCGGACCAGGGAACGGTAGTGGTGTAAGGCAACACCGGCATAGCTCTTGCGCCCGGCGAAGAACCGGTCGACCTGCGCGGCAGCGTTCGCGAGTGCAGCCCACGTGCCGCCGTAGAAGGTGATGCTGGCCGGCTCCGTCTTGGTGGACTCAAGACCCACCCAGACCCGCACGTTCCCCCGACACCGCTCGGCGGTGTCGATCTCCCGCTGACTGATCGCTGTCGAGGAGTTCGGTCCGAGCGCGTGCGTGCGGTAGGCCATGGCAGCGAGGTGGACAGCCACTCCGGGTCGCTCCGCAAACTCTTGGAGCAAACAGCCCAGCAGCGGCGACTCGGTGCCGCCGGCCGAAACGAACACACTGTCTGGTCCGTCCCTGTCCCACCAGAACGGGATGGCGAGGCCAAACTCAAACGGGGTGCCGCCAGCGATCTTCTCATGCCGCTCCAGCAGCTTCTGAATGAGCCCCAAGTACCCTCGCCCAAGCGCCTTGGGATCAGTCTTCCATTCCTTGAGGACGTATGGCTCCACGTCCCATTGCACGCCGTCGAACCGCTCCAACGCCCCTTCGGAGTTGTGGTGGAAATCACCGACCCGGTCGAGCCATGCGAGGGCCTCGTGGTGGTTCTCAGGCATTGCCCAACCGGCGTCGCCGAAGAGCCCGTGAACTCTCATTCCCCGGCTATGGGCCAAATGCAGGAACGCACGCAGCGCGTCCGATCCAGTGGAGTCGCGGAGCTGCGTCGTAGCGTCCAGGAACAGCTCTCGTACGCCTACGGCCTCACAGAGGCCGAACAGGCGCCTCTCCTCGTCGGGCTCGCCCACGATGAGCGCGCCGTCCCAGACCCACATGGCGCGAGGGTGGGGGCTGGGACCGGCGGGCGTCTCGGCCTGGCTGGGCAAAGGCGCGAGCCAGCCGGTGAGAAGGGACCAAAGGACGTAGCTCATTGGTCCGGCCCCCAGAACTTGCCGAAGTTGCCCTCTTCGGCGGACTCGAGCACCAGCAACAGCCACGCAGTGCAGCAAGCCGAGGGCGCTTGCGTGAGGTCCTTGATGACGGTCGCCGTGTCGACCGGTGCTTTGGGACCAGCCGCCAAGTCTTGCCGGTAGCGGCTGTATCGGACACCGGATCGCGGGTCACCGGGCACGGTACACAGCTTGAGCATGTTGTCCACGATGGACTCGAACTTGTCCCGTCTCCCCAACCGGAGGTACGAGAGTGCGACACCGAGGCTGCCTTCGCTCCAAACCACGTCGGGATAGCGGTCCCAGTCGATGCCTTCGTTGTGTCCGGCATACGGCCGGTAGCCGGTCACCGAGACACCCTCGTCGGCCTCCGCAGGTCGGAAGGTCGTCGCGAACGTCTCCTCCGTATATGCCAGCGTAGCTGCAGCCTTCTCGCGTTCCCCAACCGCCAACAGGAACAGTGCGCCCCACCCGCCGCAGCAGTCGAGCGCCTTGCCCAAGTTCAGGCTCTGCCGATCCACCCCCTGCACGAACCGGCCAAGGCCCGGCGCTGGCTCCGTCCACATCTGTTCGAGCAAGGCCCGTTTGACACGGTCTGCAGCGGCGGCATAGCGGCTGCGCATGCTCGGAGCCTGTTGCGAGCGCGCGTAGTCGCGCAGGAAGAAGTACGCGTCGATGGCGTGCTCCGTGCCAGCCCACGTTCTCTTGCCCTTGGTCAGCTCCGAGTAGTCCTCCGCCCATTGACCATGGCCGCCCATGATCAGACCCGCCCGCGGGTCCAGCAGCCGATCCCCCGGAACTTGCTGTCGTTCGAGCCACTCAGCAATGCGGCCCGCGAACGCCCGGAAATCCGTCTCACCGGTCTCGTGTCCGTAGAGGACCGCTGCATAGCCCGCCCACGCAACCGTGCCCGATCGCAGGTAGGAGTGGTTGTAGAACGTGTCGCCCGAGGCATTGAACGAGAAGCCAAGGCCGCCGTCAAGAAGCTGCATCGCCTCTATCGTTCGGAGGAGCTGCTTCGCCTCGGAGTGCTTGCCCGCCAGCACCAGTGCACACACCTCGACAGCAGCGTCGTAGACGAAGACCCTCTTGTACTCCGTGAGCACCGGGTAGAGGGGCGCGTCGTCGGGCAACTCGAAGCTCGGGATGAAGCGGGCGCCCTCCGGCGACGCGCTGAGCCTGATCCTGTCTTCGCCAAGCTCGTAGTAGATGCCCTCGGACTGGAACGGGGAGAGGCGGGAGAGGAGGTAGGACAGCGCGGCATCGCGGGCGCCGGTGCGGGGGGCGGGTTCGGCGGCGCACCGCCACACGCCCAGGCATACAAGGGCCAAGCCAAGCCGCCGATGCGCAGCTCGACGCAGGTTGTTGCCCATGGCGTCTGGCCACTCCTTGGTGCGTGGGTTACCGAAGTAGGAGCCGATGAAGGTGCGAGCGCGCACCTTGCAGCAAGTGGCGATCTCGCGGTCTGTAGTTGGCGAGGGTCAGTGTCATTCTGTCGCGCGCCACCTTGGTGAACCGCTCAGGACTGTAGAAGTCGTCGAACGTTCGCTCCTTCGCCACGTTCACGACCCGATTCAGCTCGAGCAGCAACGGAGCTACCAGTGGGGCGGAGCCGCTGGCGGATGAACCAATCACCTCACGGCTCTGACGGTAGAACCTCGGCCAGAGGTACGAGGAGACGGAGTCTTGGGCTGCGCTGACTTGCTGCGCGATTCCGGAAGGATTGGCCAACTCCTCGCTCACGAACTGCCTGACCGTCAGTGCCGTGCCGACGAGTTGGCTCTGGGGCTGCTTGCCACGATTTGAGAATAGCACTTGGGTTCCCTCCGCCGGAGCGTTGTCGCGAGGCGCACCATCGAGCACTCGCGACGCCGCGCTATCGCCGTCCAGCATTCGCCTTCCCTCCGCCCTCCCCTCCTTCGTCCGGCGACTTTTTTCGCGTCGGCTGCCACATTCCGCGGTCTGCTGTCCGACACTCTTGATTGGGCGAGAAAGCGGCTGCCGCCGCCCCAGTCGAGGGCAAGCGCCCGACCGCGACGCAGACCGCCGCCAAGCCCGCGACGCCTCAGCCTCCGCCGCCGACCGCATCGAGATCACTCCACGCATCAACTGCGGGATCGCGTACATGGCACTCGCAGGGATGCCGAATTGACTGGGCTGGCGGCACCGCCGAATTCACACGCACCGCGTCGGCGGCCTACACCCTTCTGATCGACGCGTACTGACCGGACGCAAGGAGGTGGTTCAGGGTCACATTCGTTCCTCACTGTTGGGGCTGACAAGACTTAAGGAGGATCCCTAGTGAAAAGTACACTCAAACGAATCTTGCTCCTCGTAAGGAGCATCATCGTTCTGCCGGCTCTGCTCGGGGGTTGTGCGGTCAAGAGCCGCGAGGCCACGCCCCGCTCTTGATTGGGCGAGAAAGCGGCTGCCGCCGCCCCAGTCGAGGGGAAGCGCCCGACCGCGACGCAGACCGCCGCCAAGCCCGCGATGCCTCAGCCTCCGCCGCCTATCGCCGAGCCCCCACCACCAACTCGACCGGTGCGCGTCATCGCTCGCTTCGTGCCCAGCAGCCGCGGCGGGATCGTCTACGGCCGCGTTGAAGGTCAGGCGCTGCCGCCCAATTGTGTGGCTGTGGCCCACCTCGCCACCGACCAAGCGTACCTGCAGACGGACTGCGTGGCCGACGTCCACGAAGGTCGCTTCGCCATTCCGGTCGTGCGCGGACGCGCGTGGCGCTCGATCATCGTCTTGGTCGTCCGCGGTGAGTACCTCAGCCAAATGGCTCTCATGACCGAGCCTAATGCGATCGGGTACCTGCCCGACGGCCGGGACATCCTCGGTCGAGCCGTGATCGAGCGGACGCGGACAACGAGGGGGGAGTTCAGGTGACGATCACGTTGGGCTCGTACGAGCTCCTGTTTGGCTATTGGCTTTTCGGCGCGCTGTCGTTCGCGACTGCCTGCGTCTTTGCCCACTGGCTGCGAAAGCCACTGCGCACGCTGGTCGCGCCATGGCTCCACAGCGCCCCTCCGGCGCAGCAGCCCATTGACCCGCCCAAGCTCCCCCGCTTTCTCGTCGGGAGTTGGATCGCGATGGAGGAGATCTGGGGCGAACTCTTCAGCCCTTCGAGAGCCCAGGACTTGCTGTGGTTCCTCGTCGCGCTCCCGATCGGCGTGCTCGACTTCGTGGTGAACCTCTTCGCAGTGCGAGTCGCCTTCGCCGGCACTGAACTCGCTGGCATCGCCGCCGTCGGGTTGTATCTGTCCTTAGTGTTTGTCGCGGTGCGCCCCGACGACGAGCGTGAACGCTGCAGGAGGGTGGCGCTACCAGTCGTCTTCGGCGGACTCGTGCTGGTCGCGACCGGCCTCGGCGGCTATTCGACTTACGTGGTGGGCATTGCCCAGCGCTTGCCTCCGTCGGCACTGATTGGAGCGACCTTTCTCGGCGCCGCCCTTCGGATGTTCGTGTCGCTGGCCGCGGCCTGGGCGGGCGCGAAGTGCCTACGGGGTGGATTCTTGAGTCAAGTCCTGGTTTTCGTCATCGGCGCTCTGCTCCTCCTGCCGCTGACGCTGGTGGTGGGCGCCGGCGTGCTCGGCTGGCTTGTCGTACGGTTGACCTACCGGTGGCTAGTCTGCGCACCACGCCTGGTACCCCTCCTTCGCTTCTTGTATATGGTGATGGCCGAGATCGGCGCGCTCCTGGTGCTCGCCCCGGTGCGGCGGCGAGCACCGCGCCCTGCGGTGCACGTCAACGCCCCGGCCGATCGGCAGTTCGTCGCCGATTCGGTTTCTGTCAGCGGCAAGTGCCCGACCGGCGACACGATCCAAGTGCTGCTCGATAAGGACGGGGTGCGCTACCCCCTTGGCGCCGTGAGCGTCACAGACGGCCGCTTCGAGGCGGAGTTGCCGCTGAACGGTCACCAAGCCATGGCGTACGGCCGCTGCTTGCTCGTCGTGACCGATGGCGACAGCACGGCGCGGGTGCCGGTCTTCGTCAAGCCGCTGGACATCCCGGCTGACCCTGCGAAATCGACTGACCAGCGGCTCGCACACTCGAAGGAGGTGCCACACATGTCCCGGATGTGCTGTTTTGAGCACCCAGCGCGAGCCGCGCTGCTCCTGCTCGCCGCTGTCCCGCTCCTCGCCTGCGGTTGCAAGGATCCAGTTCCCACCCCTGAGGCCGTGTACCTCGAACGTTCGCTCGCCTTCCTCAAGGACCAGCGGATTGGCGCCCGCATCATGAAGGGCAAGGACTTCAGCGGCCTCTATCAGAGCTACAAACATACCCCTCGCAACCCCAACTCCCAATATGTGGCGGCCTATGGGCGCAGCTGGGTGTACGATTGCGCGCTGGGGATCTACGCCGATCTCAAATCCGGCAAGACGGAGCAAGCACGTAGAGGAGTCGACGCCCTCGTACGGCTCGCCGAGCACGAAGACAAGCTGGGCTTCCGGGGCCTATGGCACTTCTCCTATAACACGATGGCCGATGACTTCATCGATCCCCGAGGTCCTCTGGGCGCCAACCTGTGGTGCCTGAATGCGATCTATGCCTACATGCTTCAGACGGGAGATTCGCGCCCCCTCGCGTGGACCAATGAGAAGGTGGCAGGCTTTGTCTTCACCCAGCAGGTCTTGGACGGCAAGGACCCGCGCTACGGCCTCTTTCGCGCCGGGCTGGAGAACCCCGTTGACCTCGCCCGCGGCGATGCCATGGGCTACCACGTGTACGAAGGCATCCCGTCCGACTTCGACGAGTTGCTGCGTGAGAGCCAGCGACTCTCTCAAGAGATCCTGGGTCTGGTGCTCCCGCATCCGCTCAACAAGCCCGTTGCCACCGCTCTGGAGGCCCTGCGCTTGGCCAGACCTACGGATGAGGTCATCAACTCACAGGTCGAGTTCTGCTCGATCGAGCACAACGCCGACGCCGTCGCGACCCTTCGCTTGGCGGCACGCGCAGCCTATCGCTTCCTGCCGGTTGAGAGGGAGTTCCTGGACGAGCTGAAGCGACGTCACGACCTCACACTGGACGCCCTTGACCGCATGTGGGTGCGCGAGGCAGACGGCGCCGGCCACTTCGTCACGGCCATGGAGGCTGACGGCACGCTCAACACAAGCGTGGCGGTGGACAACAACACCTGGGTGCCCGCGGTCCTCCTCGACTACGACGAGGAACGCGTGTGGGAGTCCATCCAGTTCACCCGCACGCGGTTTCTCGTCGAAGATGTCGGCTGCAAGGGGCTGTTCTTCTTCAACAGCGACTTCACCGACCGCTACGTGAACCTCACGGAAGCCGAGCGGGAGGAGATGGAGCGACTCATCCAACCGGAAGCAACCTGGGGCTTCGTCCAGTTGCTGTGGGAGTATGCCCGCAAGACCAAGCATTCCCCGCGGCGCAAGGAGGCGCTCGCCCTCGCCCGCGAGCTCGCCGAGAACATGATCGCCTTCCAGGCACTGTACGCGGCGACTGGAGACCCGTATGAACGCGGATTCGCCAGCTACGCCGACGTGAGCACGCAGGTGGGCCTGAGTACGCTGAAAGCCGTGGCCGGCGAACCTCGCGCCCTGCTCAACAAACTGGTTGAGGAAAGCACCGCCGCCGCGAACCGGCATCGGCGCTTCGGCACGCCGTACGCCAGCCGGAACATCCGGAACTACTTCAACACCTTGGAAAGCGCGGCGGCGACTGCCACCGGCGTCGCGGTCATGCAAGTGATGCGTGGTGCCAACGGCGACGACTTCATCACCGTTGCTCCGCCGCGTCAGTGGCTTCCCGTGGAATCCACGCGCTGACACGCGCAGACACGATCGCATACGGCGCCGGGGAATTCACACAACCCCGCGCTGTTGCTTATTCTCCCTCAGCGGGGCAGTAAGCCGTCGCAGCAGCGACATCGTCAAAACGAGGTGACAGAAGTGACATCCGGAATCCGTGACGCCAACTGCCCGGAGTGCCTGGACAGCTTCCAACTCGGCAGCCTGACCGTGTGGATCTCGCGGCCGCAGCAACCCCGGGCGGAGGACTACCTTCGCCGCCCGGAGGTGGAAACGCCTCTCGCTGCTTGTCTCAGCCGGGACGAATTCGGACCGCCGCTGGCGCCCCTGCTCGTGGGGCCGCCCGGCTCGGGCAAGACCACCTTGGCGCAAGTCGTCGCGCGGCGCCAGGAACGCCCCTTCTTCCGGTTCCAAGGCAACTCGAGCGTGACAGCGGAGGACTTCCTCTGCGTCGGTCGCATCGCGCCCACCGGCGTGGAGTACGTCCTCCAACCGGTCGCCGCCGCCATGGTCCTCGGTGCGCTGGTACTGGTGGACGACATTGACAAAGTCGACAGCAAAGCGCTGTCTCTCTTCCTGCCGATTTTGGACGGGGCGACCACGATCGAGAGCACGTTGCTCGGCGGGGTGGTGCAGGTCAGCCCCGATTTTCGGCTGGTGTTTGCCTCCAACGAACTCGAGTCGCTGCCCCTCTTTCTGCGCACCCGAGTGGTCACGTTCCGAGTCGACTACCCAGACGTCGGCGAAGTCGTCCGTATGGCAGAGCTCCACGTCCCTGACACGGGCGCGTCTCTCACCAGAGCCTTCCTCCACGCCTGGAAGAGGCGGAACGGCTCGAACGGCTCGCTGGCGCCCCGAGAAGCGGTGCGCATCTTCCAGTTGGCGGGCAAGTTTGGCAAAACCGGACAGCCGGTGCGCGGGGCCGTCCAGGCGGCAATGGACGCGGTGCTCGGTAGTGGAGCCGGCGGCGCCGAGAGGAGGGGATAGGCCATGGATATCCGCCGGTTGCCCACGGTGAAACTCCCCTCGGGCGCCAGCATCACGGGCGTGCCCGGGGCGCACTACCGACTCGCCACGGCGCAAGCCGCCATCGTAGCCTTAGACCGACTTCGGCCGGCGGCGGTCACCGTGGAACTGCACGCTTCCGCCCTTGCCGGCGTCCGCAGCGCGCTGTCTGACTGCTACCCGGCGCCCTGCGGCGTGTGCTGGACGAACCCAGTTGTTGACCGCGCCGGGCATGTGGTCATCGTCAGCCCTTCCGACTCTATCGCTCAGGCTAGTCGGTGGGCGACGGAAACGAGCACGCCTCTCTTCGGGGTCGACCTGCTCACACACCGAGAACCGGATGACGCCCGGGATTCCAGAACCGTTCCCGAACCGGCCGACGACTGGATCTGGTATGGCCCCGCGACCCCGGAGCAGTTGCGTCCCTGGCGTGCTACGCACCACAACCTGCGGAAGACGCCCGCAGACCTGCGTCGCGAGGAGTTCATGGCCGTCCAGCTTCGCCGCCTGGCGGAGAAGTATGGCCGGATCGTGTGGGTCGGCGGCGCGGCGCATTGGGCGCGTATCGCCGACCTGCTCCTGACGGTGACGGACAAGCTCTGCCCGGAGGCTCCCTTCTCGCCCGAACTCGCGTTCGAGTTGGCATACCTCGACCCAGCCATGGCGCTGGCTCGGTACTTGGACGACCTGCCAAACGCGACCTATCAGTTCCACTGCGCGACCCGGGAGGCGGGCGACCTGTCGAGGTTCGACAAGTGGCGGGCCTTCGAGGGCGGCATCCTGCCGTCTGCCCTCAGCCACTACACGCAGGCGTTCGCCGGAATGTCCCCTCGCGCGGTGCGCAGCTTCAACGCGCTCCTTCGCCGCCTGGTGGGCGCCGACGGGCTCGTCGCGCCCCGCCTCTCGCATCTATACGCGGCCGGCGCGGCGGCGGTGGACGAGCATTTCGCCCGGCTGGTGGTGGAGAAGGCGCTGGAGTTCCCGGTTCCGAACCTCACAGACGTCGCGCCAGGCCAAGGCGGGCGGCCGCTCCTGACCCAGGCGGCGCCGGACGATGGCCGGCTGTATCGGAGCAATCAGGGAGACGGGACTGGCTATCAGCCTGTCTTTCCACCCCCCACGGCGGTGGACTCGAGCGGCCGCCAACCGCAGGAAACAACGAGCGAGATCCGGCGCCAAGTACGGCGCACGGCACGCCGCGCCTCGGATTCGGCGAGCGGCAGTCGGTGGGAGGCCTCCCTGCCCGAAGACCATTTCGCCCAACGCATGCACCAGCAGGCGCGACGACTCGCGAGGGAAGCCGTTCGGCGCACCGAGACCATCAGCTTGCCCTTCTCGCGCACCCTGTCGCTGGGCGAAGGGGTGGACGTGCGCGCCACGGTCCGCGGCTATGTCCGGCGTCAACCGGAACCGTTCGTCATGAACCGCCGGCGTTCCGACGCCAGCCTGGTGGAGGACCACGAACCGGTGGTCTGGGAGCTGAAGGACCCAGGGCACTACTCCACGAACACGATGCTCTACGGCTGGCACAAGACCGCCGACGCCCCCGTAGGGCAATCGCTGTACTTCAGCTACTTCTGGGCGACGCAGACCCGGGTCGGCCGCGACCTGCTCCGCTGGGACTGGGGCGTCAGCGTCAACTTCTGCGATCCCACCTCGCAGACGCGGGCCCGTCAGTTCGCCACAGCGAATCCCGGCCGGGTGCCCACGACCGACCTGCCCGCCGGCACTCACGCCGGGAACGTGGTCGAGAAGATTGGAGCGGCGGCCGTGAAACACGCTCGCCTGGCCGTGGTCTGGGTGTCGCCGACACCCGCTGCCATCCCCGCCTCGGTCCGTGCGCTGGCGCAGTCGACACGAAAACGGTTGATCCACGTCAGTACCGCACGCCTGCCGCCCGAGGATCTCGACCGCCTTACGTACTACCATCTGTGGCGGACGGACGACTGGGACGCTGATGAAATGGTCCCACCTGAGCCGGTGCTGGCCAAGATCGAGCAGTACCGACGCGAACGGCTGAAAGCCCCGTAGGACAGGTTGCCAAACCTGTCACGCCCGCGCGACCCACACAGACAGGCGTCTCACAGTTGTCCCCACCAAAGGAGTGAAGAGAATGCCCGAAGTCACCCACGTACACATTGTTGAATCGGAAGAAGATGGAGCACGACTCGTTGCCAACCTCGTGCAGGAGGTGGTGGACAGCAACCCCGCGGCAAGGCTGGACACCGCCACCGGCGGCACCATGGAGCCAGTTTGTCGCCAGCTCGCGAGCCGATACGCCGAGGGGCTCCTGTCTCTCGCCGGAGTCGAGACGTTCCAGCTCGACGAGTACTATCCCATCGACCCCTGGCACCTGCAAAGCTACCGGGTTTTCATCCGGAAGCACTTGGTCGAGGTCACCGACCTCCCGTTGGCCAGCGCCCACGTCCTTCGCAGGCCCCCAGAAGGGTTCTGACCTCACGGCAACCCGTAGCGTAGCCCCTCATGGGCGTCTTGTGGGCGTCCCCGATGCGCAACGCTCACTGCGGTTGGCAGCGGAAACTCACTCCAACTTCAACGTTCACCGTAGATTGTCAAGGAGCACACAAGGAGCATTCCCCTCAGTATATGAGGGGCTACGCTACGGGCCTGTCGCTGTCGCGCGCCAGCTCTTCCACTCCGCATACGCCTCGCCGACGTGCCAACCCCCGTACTGGTCGATTCCCCCGGACCACAGGTATTCCTGCGGCTCCTCTGCCATTCCTTGGCGGAGCGGGTTCTCCAGGATGTACGTTGCCACGGCCCCGAACTCCTCCTCGGCCCGCAGCGCGTGGTCGTAGTTCCGCGGCTGCCACAACTTCCCCGACCAGCCGGTCTTCCAGCCTCGATTCGTGCTCTTCCCCTTGAACTGATCGGCGAACGTCAGCATGGAGCGCCCGCGCAGCCGTGGGGTGAGCAACAAGTGCAGGTGGTCGGGCATCAGGCAGTACACCAGCACCCCAAGCCTCAGGCGATCCTCCGTCGGCGTCTTGATGACGGTGGCGTTACGGACGGGATCGGTGAACGGCTTTTGCTGCCGGTGTGCCCGGATTGTGAGGAAGCAGAATGTCCCCGGCTCCTCGTACCTCTCGTCCGGCAGGCGTTGGTTCCCCCGCGGACGGAACGGTCCAGTCGGGTAACGAACGCGGTGCATCGTCAGGTCCTCCTCTCGGCGGCATCGCGGTTCCTCCCTCCACGCGCCTATTCCTCCGCGAAACCGAGATCCCCCTACCCGGCCGACCAGGGGGCTGCGCCCCCTGGCCCCCCAACTTGCCCTCCGGGCAAGGGGTAAAGGCGTAAAGGGTCAAGGCGTAAGAGTCCGGGCAAGACGAAAACCGTAGTAGATGCAGCGATACGACGGGCCGGAGTTGTAGCGGAAGGCACAACGGAAGTTGCCGGTACTGACGCTGCACCAGGAGCCGCCGCGCAACACACGGGACCCCTTGGCTTCCAGGTTTTCGCGGCCGTCATTGGCCGAGTACGGGTACGACTGGTAGAGGCTGCTGCACCATTCCCACACATTCCCCGCCAACTCGTCGATTCCTTCCGGCGTGCGCCCAAGCGGATAGATGCCGACGGGGGTGGTGCTCGCGGCGTAGTTGTCGCCGATCCAGGCGTTGCACCGGGTCGCGACATTCTCCGCGATGAGAGGCGGATCGTCGCCCCACGGCCAGAGCCGCCGGCCTTCGCCGCGGGCGGCGTATTCCCACTCCGCTTCCGTGGGCAGCCGATAACGCCCACGAGGGGCTACGCTACGGAGCTTGTCGGTGAGCCAGTTGCAGTACGCTACCGCCTCGTACCACTTGACGTGGACCAGCGGACGGTTGGGCTGGCGCAAACGCGGATCGTTCCAGTAGTCTGGCTGCGTGCGTGGATCGTCTTCCGTGCCGCCATCCAGCCACTCGCGCCCCGCCGCCGTCCACCATTCGGGGTTCTCGTAACCGCGGTCGTTGACGAACCGGGCGTACTCCCGCACCGTGACGGGGTACTTGCCGATCCGGAAGGCGTTGAGAGCTACGCCGTCGCCCCGGGCGTGCTTGTCGCCGTAGTCCCGGAACTCCTCGCCCAACCGGTGTTCGTAGCGTTTGCGATCCTTGTCGGTGGACCCCATCAGGAAGCTGTCGGTCCCCGGCAGCTCGATCATCTCGGGCATGATCGGGTCGGTCAGGCTCGGGTCGTCCCAGCGGCGCGGCCAGTCCAGCAGGTGACCCAGGGCGTCGCCGGCGGCGATGCGGACGCGGAGGGCGAGGTCGTGTTCCGTGTCCTGGATGATCTCCAGGAGTCCCTGGATCGCCTCTCGTCGCACGGTCTCCTCCACTTGCGCCCGGCCTTCGTGGATGCACCGCGCCGCCATGACAGGGTTGACGGGCAGCAGGGAGCGCACGAAGTCGTCGGGGCGCGGATGAAACCCGGCGAGGAGCAGGAGGACCTCTTCCCAGCCCGTGGGCGGTGGCGGAGGCAAGGGGTCCCAACTGCCGACACCCGACTGCTGCCGGTTGGGCATCTCGGACTCGAACCAGAACCGGACCAGGAACCGGCGCCAGTCGGCGTCGGTGAAGGGCGTGCCAGCAGGCGTGTGTTCGCGCGCTATCTGCAGCGCCGCCCAGAGTTCCTGCCAGCGATGGTGGGTGAAGCGGATGCGGTCATAGGTGGGGAAGTCGCGGGCGGCGGCGAGCACCGCGTCAGGTCCAGGGGAGGGCAAGGCTCCTGCCGAGCCGCCCAAGGCAGGCGACATCATCCGCTCGGCATCGACGCGGGAGAGGTCGGTAAGACCGCCGGCGGCCGCTCCGTCACCGTCGCGGTTCGGATTGGACTGGAGACGCTTGTCGAGCACCGAGAAACCCAGGGACTTGAGGGCGGCTTCCATTGTGTCGCGCGGGATGCCGTTGCCTCCCGGTTTGGCAGCCTCGCGCTCGAAAAGCAGGTCGCGCATGGCGCGGAACAGCTCGCCGACGTTGCGTGGCGTCGGCCGATTCTCGACCCGCAGGGCCAGGAACATGCTCAGTTGCATGGGGTTGTGGCAGAGGTCCCACACCTCCAGGGTGCGGAGATTCCCCAGGAACGCGGGCCGGTCGGGTTCGCGTCCGCAGGCGGCGAGGTACCGCCGCGACATCTCTTCGATGCCCTCGTCATCCAAGGGCGACACATCGACCCGGCGGGCGGGGAGGCTGGTCTGGTAGTTCTCGGTGCGGCAGGAGAAGAAGAAGCGGCACTTGGGTTGTTGGGGCGATCCGTCGGATCGGTCGGATCGGTCCGATCGGTCGGATCCGTCAGCTTCTGCTTCGCCGTACTCCTCGATCCACTGCCGCAGAAGCGCCACCTGCCGGCTGTCGGCGTGGTACTCGGGCATTTCGTTGAGGGCGTCGAACAGGAAGAGGAAGCGGCCGGCGTCGAGGTAGGCGTCGAAGACCGGCTCCAACTCCCGCGCCTGGGCGCAGACGAACCCCTTAAGTGCCTCCCGCGACTGCCCCACGGCCAACTCCCACCGCGCCAACGGCAGGAACACCGGCAGCCGGAACGAGCGGCCTTCCTGTTCCTGATGGTCTCGCAAGGCAAGGCGCTCGATCTCCTCCAGCGTCACCGTCTTCCCCCCGCCCGGTGCGCCGACGATCACGAAGCTGCCCCGGCGCTCCAGCAACTGCCGCACGTCGTCCAAGCGCTCGCGTTGCAGCTCCTGTTCGCGCTGCGCCTCGCCCAACCGGCCCAAGGTCAGCCACATGTTGAGCTTCTGCGTCAGCTCCGCCGCCGACACGCGCTCGGCGGCGAAGCCTGCCAGCGGGGTGTAGAGAAGGGAGTGGGCGCGGAGGTCGTCGGTCCGGCGCTGGAGGTAGCGCCCGATGTCCCCGGCAGCCTTCTCGTGGGCTTCCTCGAGTGTCGAAGCGCCCTCGACCCGGTTCCGGTAGTCGGCATGCGATGTCGCGATAGTCGCGCTATCGGCGGCGGGAGCGACGAGGCGCGCCTCTTTGCACCTGTCAAGGACGCCGAGCTTGTAGTCGTAGCCGCTGACCGAGCCGACGTACCCGCCCCGGTCCAAGGTGCCGGTCACCAGGCAGAATGGGTCTGGGCGCGGCTGGGCCAGCAGCAGGCAGCGCAGCCCGATGCCGAAGGCCACGCCGTGCGACTCCCCGGCCACGCGGTGCTCCCTCCAAAGCTCGGTCTCCTTCCTGCCGAACCGGCGGAAGTGCCAGCGCACGTCGGCAGTGCCATTCTCGGAGCTGGCATTGGGTCTGACGCAGGTCACTGCCTGCCGGATCGCCTCCTCGTAGTCCTTGTCCCAGCGCAGGAAGAAGAGGCTGGCCGGGTGCGGGTAGCACTCGCCGAAGTCGCCGCCGACGCGCTCCATTGCAAGGCGAGCGCCGACGCCGTCTTCTCCGTCAGAAAAGGGCACCGCGACCGCGGCTGACGGCTCGACCTCAGGCCAGAGCGCTGACTCGTCACCTTCGGCCGGTGGCTTGAGCAGGTAGTCAAGGAGGTCCCGCACCGGGCCGAGGGTCCAGTTGCCGCAGGACGAGTTCCCCTTCAGATCCCGCAGGATGGCAATCGGATCCTGGTCGACCCACCGGGGTCCGAAGGGCGGCGCCTTTGCGCCGTTGTACACGGCGGCGGCATGAACAATGGCTGCGGCACGGCGCTGATGGAACGCCTCGGCGCTCTCTCCATCGATCGCCCCTGGTTGCCAGGTCGCCGCCGCCTGCGCTGCCGCCAGTACCGCTCGCAGGGCGTGGAGAGCATGCGGCGTGGGCGGGTTCGAGGCGCCCGTCTTTGAGCCATTCGACCGGCACAGTGGGCACGCACAGGGAAGCGCCTGGTTCCCGGCGTCGACGTTTGTCGCCCAGTGCAGCACCCACCGGGGCAGCGACAGCTCCCACGTGGCGGACGCGGGTTCGGCCGCCGCCGCGACCCAGTCCTCAAGTACCTTCTGGGCATTCCGGGCCTGCGTGCCCCCTTGCGCGATCTCTGCCACCGCGACGCGGAGAAGCGGGAACAAGTGACCGCGGACCAGGCACGTCTCGCGGGCATCTTCGGCGGCGCCGCTGCCGGAGAGCGAGAGCGCCTGCCCCAACGCCTTCATGGCATCTTCTGCCTGGACCGGCGATTCCATAGCCTTGGTTCCCTCGCGTTGTTCGGCGTTAGGCTGGCAGTTTGAGAAGGACCGCGTCCCACGTTCCGCGGAACTCCGGCTTGAAAGCGTCCTTGTGCTGACCGCACCATCCTTCCAGCATCGCCCGCGTCGGTCTGAACGTCGCCTGCAGCATCTCCGGGAGAATGCGTTCCGGATCGACGGTCCGGGGGATGAGGGGCGCCCACGCCGGCGCCGACAGGAGCCGCGGACATGGTCCGGACACGATGCCGTCGTAGCATTCGTCATAGGGCTCGGTGCTCAACCGGACGAAGCCGGAGACGGGTCCCTCCTCCATGGCTTCCCGGGCGGGCCAGAAGAAGTGGAGAAGCGCGCCTCTCCACTGCTCGCCATGCCCCCGGAAGTGGAGCTTCATGGCTACTCCCGGCTTCTCGTCAAGCTTGAGCCGCATGCCCCTCTCCTCCCAGCTATGCGTCTGGGGCAATTGCCCCAGGTGCTCCGCACTTAGGGAAGTCTGGGCCAACCGTCCGCGCCGCGCCCTCGCCGCCGTGGCCCACGCTTCCAGCAGTGCTTTTACCTCGTGTTCTGCAAACTCCATCGTGTCGTCACATCCTTGCTGGCTACGGCAGCTCCAGGTTCTCTTTCAGACAGTCCCGGAAGGATTCTGTACGAGCGGCCTTGCTCAGCCTCTGGCCGACGTTCTCGCGCGTGATGCCGAGCACCGTCGCCGCTTCGTGCTGCTTCAAGCCGTGAACGCAGGTGAGCCAGAAGACCTCTCTCGTCGTCGGATCCTTCGGGAAGTGCGTCTCGAGGCAGTGCCACAGCGCCTGGCAGTTGTGCGGATTGTCGAAGAGGCTGGCGACCACAGCAGGATCGATGGCCACCTCCTGCGGCAGGCGCCACCACTGAGCGCCCATGCCTTTGACCTTCATGGCGAGGTAGATAGACGCGTCAGGCGTCCATCCCCGTTCGGCGCATCGCGTCGAGAGCTTGGTCAGCCCCCGCATCGCGGGCTCTACAACGCGCTTCGCCACCCAGTGCACCCCCTCCTCGGGGAGAGGTTGGCGGTTCTTTGGGCTGCGGTATCGCCTGGCGTGCTCTTCGGCGTGGAGAATGAACCACTTTCTGATCTGCCTATGGGTGGACCGATCCCACTGCGAGACGAAGCGCTCAAGAAGGAGGGGGAAGACCCCCGTCGGCCAGGGCGGGCAAGAGAGGCACTCGCGAATCGGTTCCGACGTTGACTCCATGGTCTCTGCTCCGATCTGCGGCGGTCTACCGCCGCTTGACACGGAAGGTGGGAAAAGCCGGTGCGGAGAACGGATTCGCCGCCACCTCTTCATTTCCTGCCGCAGACAAAAAGGGGAAGGGGACGCAATAGCGCGACAGCAGCGCCGCAACGCCGCGCTGCCATTCACGCAGCGTCGCCCTGGCCGAGTGTAGCGCACAGGGGGCAATCGGCTCCTCTCTGTGGCGAGACTCGATGAACAGCCGGGAGGCCGTCGGCATCGAATTCTACTCGCAGCCAAGTGCTGCCGGCGACGCGGCCGGACAGGAAGCCGAAGAGCAGAGCCAGCCCGTGCCCGACGGCCATCTCGGCCAAGAACCGGAGGCTGCCGGCACGCTCCTGGCGCCAGACGCGCTCCTCCTGGGAGCGGCGCTCGTCGCCGGCGCTACGGAACAGGGCAGCCACCTGCTGGGGATTCGCGACCCCGCCGAAACACGCCAGGCACGGGCCGGCTTCGCTTCCCGGCACAATCAGCCGCACCTCGGCCCCCATCGACGGGCCGTCGGTTGCAGGGGACGAAAGCGGGGAGAAGACCCCCACGCCCACGTCCAACAGCACCTTCAGGTAGCGCGCCGACAGCAGCCCGCAAGCCCACCGGGCGCCGTCGTTGTCGGCGGCGCAGACGAGGAGGTCGGCGCGCTTCACGGCGGCCAGTGCCGCGAGCGAGGTGACCGAGTTGGCGCACGGCGTCACCGTCACCCCGGGGCTGACGACGCGCAGGTAGTTGCCCAAGGTTTCCGCCTTCGGAGACCCCAGCTGCGGCAGGAAGTAGCCGGCGCCGTCCAGCGTGCTGGCTTCCACGGTATCGGGGTCGATGAGCGCCAGGTCGCGGACGCCCATGCGAATCAGCGTGGTGGCTAACAGGCTTCCCGTCCGGCCGCAACCGACGAGGGCGAACCGGAGCGCGAGCAGCCGCTGCCAGAGCGGATCCCCCAGTGCGCCGGCAACGCGGCTGAAGCGTTCCGAGACGGGGAGCGCCTGCGAATGCGTCAACGCGCCGGCTTGCGTTTCCGCCAATCCGGGTGCCATGATCCGCAGGACGCCGCGGTCCAGGGCACCGTCGCCGTCGGCCATTCGCACCCGCGGCCTGCCCCGGCGCGGGAGATGCACCAACGCCACTGGCGCGCTGCTGAGAAGGGGCTGGATAGCGGGTTGCGCCGTCAGGAGAACCGCCGGCCCGACGGGCGCGTCGCCGACGTTCGCCTGGCCTCGAACCAGCCACTCGCAGCAGTCCTCGGTGACGTTGAGGCCTGCCGGGTGCAGCAGCACTTGGGCCGGTTCGCGCAGGAACCGGCCCAGCGCTGCCCGCAGGAGCGGTTCGGGGAGCACAACCCGCTGGAGTGTGGAACTGCGCTCAGTCATAGCTGTAGCGCACGCGCTCCTCGCCTCCGACAGCCGGCGCGGACCGAACCGGCGCCGCGGGCACAGAGCGTCCGACCTCTTCCCAGAGCTGAGCCAGGAAGTCGACAGCGGGGTCCGGCGCCCGGGCCTCCTGCACCAGGAACGGGCTGGGCAACGATTGGCGGGCTGACTTGGCGAACGGGTAGGACATGACTGGTACCTCCTTCGAGTGCGTGGTGGTCAATCAAGGAGGTATAGAGTGATCGTCGCTCGGGTGTGATTGCTGGTAGCAAGACCACCAGGGCTCCAGCCAGGGAGCAGACGCCTCGGCGCACCTCGCCCGGCTCAGGAGAGACCCGACAGCAAGCCACGGCGACGCGGAACCGGCAGTGTAGGCGGCACTCGGCGCCGTGAGTTCGCATCCCGGGTCCGCTGGCGGCCGTTCAGTCAGCCACCTCCAGCAGCGCACCCAACAGCGTTCCCACGCCATCCGTCGCCTCGTAGTACGGCTTGCCGGCGTGGCCCTTCAGCCAGCCGTTCTCGGAGAGTTTGTCGAGGGCTTCGTCCGCCAGTTGCTGTGCGGTGGCCAGGTCGGCTGGGTCATGCGTCGCCTGGTGGAGGTGGGTGAAGAACGAGATCGCGCGGCCGTAGCCGTCGGCGTAGGCGCCGCCTCGCTGCTCGGCTTCGGGCATGGCGGCGTAGAGCTCCTTCCGCCAGCGGCGGCCGATGGTGGGTGGGAGGCTTGCCCGGATGTGCCGCGCCCACTTTTTCGCGCCGTCCAGCAACTCCGAGTCGCCCGTCAGCTCATAGGCGTACAGGCACGCCTGCGCCGCCGCCAGTGGGAATTCGTAGCCGTACATCGTGGTCGGCCAGGTGTCGGCGTAGCCGGTGGGCATCCAGGCGTCGTAGCCGGCGCCCTTGGCCTGGTTGGGGACGGGAGTGCCGTCGAGCTTCAGCGCGGCGTGGAACAGCCCGGCCTGCTCGTCCCAGGCGTACTTCAGCCACGCCTTCACGTAGGCGACGGCAACGTCGCGAAAGAACGGGTCCTTGGTGATCTCGAAGCATCGCAGCAGCGCGGCGGCGTGCGGGCCCGCTACCGTTGTGAAGCAGTGGGTGGCGTCGTAGCGGTCGCCGGTCGACGGCGCGTCCGGGGCGAGGTTGGTCTCCGGGTTGCGGTGGCTCCAGTGCCAGTTCGCCACCAACTTGGAGTGGTCGAGCCAGGTGCGGTCACCGGTCTTGCTGTACAGGAACGCGAAGGCGTGGGCGAACGACCCGCCGGAGAAGGCGAAGTCGCAGCCCGGCGCGGCGTCGTCGTGGCGGTTGTGCTGCCCGGTCTCCTTGTTCACGACATGCCACTTCCAGACGCCCTCGATCTCCTGCCGCACAGTCTCCGGGTCAACCTCCCACATGGCGTCCCACTCGGCCAGGTGGATGAGGATCTCGTGCGGGTTGCCGTGGCGATCGTCGTCGAGCTGGTCGGTGTAGGCGTTGTAGAACAGGTGCGAGCCCCAGGCGAGCAGGCCGTTCGGCTTCCGGGCGCGCTCGAAGAACGAGCGGGTGTAGGCGTCGGCAGCTTGCGCGTAGCGCGCGTCACCCGAGAGCGCACCGTAGCCGTAGAGCGCGTGGAGCAGCGGCTGATCCTCCCACAGATCGCACCCGCCCGGGTTGCGCCGGCCGGGCCGCTCTTCGCTGCGAATCCAGCCATCGAGCAGCAGCGGCTCCTGCGGCGCCTGATTTGTGCGCACGTCGATCACGCTCATGAGCATGGGTGTCTGCACCGGCCCGTAGCGGTCGGTGCCGTGCGCGAGCAGATTGTCGAGGCACGAGCGGACAGACTCGCGGTAGCGGGCCACAGGCGCCTGGTCGGCCGAGGACGCGACCGCAACTGCGCTCAAAGTCGCCATGGAAGCAATGAACCTCATCGTTATGTGTGCGCTACCGACCTCTCAGGTCGCTGCCCCGCTGTCAGACCGCACCGGTGCCCCGTTGGCGGCGGACCCACGACATGAAGTGCCCTCCTCGCTCCTTCCCTCCGTCTCCCCGTCTCCCTGTCTCCCCGTCCCTGCCTCACCCCTTCACCGCCCCCAACTGAATCCCCTTCACCATCCACGGCACTGCCGAGGCGTAGCCGATCTGGAACTCGGTGAACGCCTTGTTGTAGATGTAGTGGCTCAGCGTGGTCGTGGTGCCGGCGGGGCCGCCCCCGGTCATGATCCGGGCTTGCTCGAAGCCCCCCTGCAAGCCGCCGATCATGCTCATGATGACGATGAAAAAAGTGGTGGGCGCGAGCTGCGGCCACGTGACGTGGCGGAAGACCTGCCACTTGCCGGCGCCATCGAGCTCTGCCGCCTCGGTCAGCTCTGGTGGCACATTGCTGAGCGAAGCGAGGTAGAGCAGCATGTTGTTGCCGCCGATGGCAGTCCAGACGCCCATGAAGATGATGGCGTCGCGGGCGCCCAGGCCGAAAAACTTGGCGGTGAACTTCACGTGCTCGGGGTCCAGCCCGAACAGGTTCTGCATCGAGCCCAGCCAGCGTGGCAGTTCGGCGTGACCCAGGCCCAGCAAGTGCATCACCGAACCCAACGCCGCATTGATGGGCCCGAAGTCGGGGTTGTAGAGCGCCTTCCACAGGATCATCAGTGCGACGCCGCTGGTGAAGCTGGGCAGATAGAAGAGCGTCCGGTAGGCGATGATTCCGCGGAGCTTCTGGTTCATCAGCACGGCGAGGAACAGCGACCCGGCGAGGGCAAACGGGATCCCGATCATCAGGTACAGCGTGTTGAGGAAGTACAGCCAGAACCGGTCATCGGTCAGCAGTTCGCGGAAGTTCTCCAGCCCGATCCAGCCGAAGGGCTCGGTCTTCTGGAGGTTCCAGTTAGAGAAGCTGACGATCAGCGAGAACAGCACCGGCCCCGCGGTGAAAATCAGGAACCCGAGGAAGTTGGGCGCGAGGAAGCACAGCGCTGCGGCGGTCTGGTGGGTGTGCCTGCGCGCGCCAGCGCGTGGAGCGTGCCGGTTGGTGGGTCCGGTTCCCGTGTCTGTCCCGTGTGCCTGCGCGCGCCAGCGCGTGGAGCGTGCCGGTTGGTGGGTCCGGTTCCCGTGTCTGTCCCGTGTGCCTGCGCGCGCCAGCGCGTGGAGCGTGTGTCGGGTCCGCCCCGCTGCCGACGCCGGCTACGCGGGGAGCAGGCTCCGGGGTCATGGGGCGACTCCTTCGCGGTTGTTTGCGTTGGTCAGCTTCTCCCACTGCCTTCGCAGTGCCGGGTTGCGGCGCAGGTTCTTGGTCATCTCTTCATTGACTTGCTCGGCGGCGGTCTTCATGGCGGCCGCGGCACTCTTTGCATCCCGCCGGACCAGGTCCAACTGAATGCTGATGAGCTGCTCGGCGGCGGCGGCGTTCACGAAGGGGCTGATCTGCTCGGGCTCGCCCAGTGGCATCACCTCGCGGAACACACGGTGGTAGTCTTCCTGGGGGAAGTGTGGGTTGAATAGCGTTTTGTCGGTGCAGTAGCGGATCATCGGGGCAAGGCCGTCGGCCTGTTGGTTGATCAGCCGGTTGTAGGGCAAACCGGTCATGTAGCGGAGGAACCGAAGTGCCTGCCGCCGCCGCGGGCTGTTGCAGTTGATGACGGTGCTCTTGCCGTACCCCCAGAAGCGCCGAAGCGGGCCGTGGGGCGACTCCACTGCGCCCAGTCGCAGCCCTTTGTAGTCGCGCAGGGTGCACAGCCACCACCGCCCGCCCACCGCGGTGGCGAGCCGGCCGGCGCCCAGAAACTTGATGGACGCGGAGCCCCACCCGCCCTGCTGGGCCAGCGCCTCCTCGTCGGCAGGCGACGGCATCGCCTTGTGCTTGTAGATCAGGTCGTGCAGGAACTGCACCGCCCCGACGGCCTGCGGCGAGTCCAGCACGCAGCGGGTGCCGTCGTCGCTGTAGACTCGCCCCCCCCACTGGTAGAGAAAGAACTTCCACGCCCAGGGGTCGAACGACAGCCCGAAGTGCTGGATGCGGCCATCGGCGTCGCGCCGGGTGAGCTTCTTGGCCAGCGGGAGGAACGCCTCCCAGGTTCGCGGTCGGTTCTCCAGGTACGGGAGACCGAGCTTGTCGAACACGTCTTTGTTGAACCACAACACGTCGACAGCGGTATTGGCCGGGAAGCCGTAGGTGCGCCCCTCGTAAAGGACATAGGGGAGGGTGGCACCCCAGACATCGTGCTGAATGTCGACGCCGTCCTTGCGGAGTTCCTCCGTCACGTCCCAGGCAATCCCCGCTTTGACGTACGCCGCAAGCTGCGCCGCACCGTAGCAGTCGAACAAGTCGGGCCCCACCCCGGCCAGCGACTGGACGATGACCTTCTCCATGCCGCCGTTGTCGGGATCCAGTCGAATCTGGAGGTCGGGATTCAGCCGGTTGAACTGCTCGATATGCGCCCGCCGTGCCGGGTTGTCGTCACTGACCCAGATCAACGGCGTGATCCCCGGCGGCGCCGGCGCGGGCTGGATCTTCCAGGCGATCAGCGACGCACCCACCAGCACCAGCAGAAGAGCGCCGAAGACTCTCATCCGCCTACCTGCCCGCCGCCGGTGCGTCCACCACGTCGTATACTCGCACGTAGTCCACCAGGAACGAGTCGGGCAGCTCGGCCTTGGCGATGTCGCCGGCCCACGTGCCGATCTCATCGCTGAGCTTCACGTAGAGCGGGACCTGACACACCCCGCCGGCGTTGCTGCGCCAAGTCTCCTTGCCATCCACGTAGAAGACGTACTCTTCCGGTGCCCACCACAGGGAGAAGGTGTGCCAGCCGTCCATGATGCCGGGCACTTCCACCTTCTTCCCCTCCGACTTGTGCTCCTTGCCATAGCCGTCCCAGTGGAGCGCGTGCTGCACGCGGTCGTCCAGCCACGGCTTCTCGTAGATGTCGATCTCCGTGCCGTCGCGCCCTTCATTGCCCACCTTGCCGACGCAGTTGTTGTAGAGCCAGAACGCCGACCAGTGGCCGGCCTGCTTCTGCAGTTGGACGCGCGCGACGTAGTAGCCGAAGGCGTGCTCGAACTTGCCGCGGGTGCGGGCACACCCGTCGAGGTAGCGATCACCCTCCTTCAGCACGCTGAGGGCCAGGTTGCCCTTGCCGTCCAACGCAACGGCCTTGCGCATCCACCAGCCGTCCCGGCGCTTCGCGTCGGGCGGCGTCTCCCACTTCGACTCGTCCAACTCGGTGCCGTCGAACTCGTCGTGCCAGGCGAGCGTCCACTGCTTGCCCCCCGGCAACTCGGGCAGGGCGTCCGGCGGCGAGGGCGCCTCCTCAGCCGAGACGACACAGGTCGCGACGATTCCCACAAGGACGAGACAGAGAGCAGTCAGGGCTTCCTCCCGAGAGAGGGCGGGCCCACCGGTGCGGCACCGGTGTCAAGCGTTCAGTGCGGCCAAGTGTTCGGCTTCGCGACGGGATGTCCTGCTTCCGGCAGTTCCTCCCGCGGCGTCGCGCCAGGACCAACGGAGCGGTACCAACGCCCCAGTGCAGTCACGCGGCGTCAGAGGGGTCCTCTCCCGCCACCAGGTCCGGCGCACGAACGGGGGAGCGAGGCACCCCCACACACTTCCTCCTCAATTCGTTGTCGCCCTGAATTCGTTGGGAATATGTCCCCTGGGCCGCCCAACGGATTCAGGGCGACAACGGATTGGGGAGGACCGGTCCGAGGCGAACAGGCTGTCCCCTTTTGCAGGATCGGCTTCCGCCTTCGACGGCGTGAAGGAGTTGCTGGTGAGCCGCGGGATCCCGCTCCGTCTCAGGCCGGACAGTGAACAGAAAGCCCGAGAAGGGATTGCCGATCTGGAGCGGATGTTGGCGGCTTCCGAGTCGGGGTGAAACTCCTCGCCGCCGCCGCCGTCCTCGGTCTGGCTGCCCGGGGAGGTAGCATTGCAGGAAGCACACCCGATAGCGCATCCCGGAGTGAGCCAGTGTGGGGCAGACACCCGTGGCACGCGAGCGCCCACGCTCAGCACCGCGGGCGACGCTTCTGAGACTTGGCGGGTCCTTGACGCTTGGGTTGTCTGCCCGAAATGGCGCGGGCATACTCGAACCCCAGGTGTCGGGCCCGGTACGCGTCCGCAGGCAGTCCGCTACTTCGGTTGAGGACAAGTGCCCGTTGGTGCCTCAGATATCGCTCGCTCTCGCCAGCACGCCCCGACTAGGATGGCCGTGCCGGCACGCTGGCGTGCCGATTGCTCGCAGCCAGAGCGAGGGCAGAAGCTACCCCAGAGAGGCAGAAGTCCGATGATGGATCCAATTGACGTGATTGCCCAGGACAGTGAGCCGCCAGGAACTTGGGCATAGAGAATCACCGCAGTACAAGGGTAAGCTCCACCCCCCTGTCGGCCCCGCGTTGCACACGTACTTCTCGGAAGACTTCGCCGATGACTGCTCGGCGGCGGGCGGGGTCCATGGTCTCGTCGGTCAGCGCCTCCAGCACCAGCTTCGCCACGCGCCGGAGGGTTGTCTCGTTGGGTGGCGTTGGTTTCCTCTCGCGCGCCTTCTGCGACAGCCGCTCAAGCTCTTTGTCGACCGCCTGCCGCTCGCGCTTGAGTTCCTCGACAGAGATGGCCTCGGCTTTGTAGGCTTCCAGCAACCGGCCGCGCTGCCGCTTCAGCCGGTCTACCTCCGCCTTGCGGTCTACCTCGGAACCGTCCTCCACCTTCGGCACGGGCACCGACACCTTACGGTCAGAGACGCCGAGGAGTCCTTCGAGGTCTTGGCGGAGGCGTCGGTGCAGCTTGCGCTCGGAGACCATGACTTGGCACGGCTCGCTGTGGGTGGACGGGGTGCGGTGGGTCGGGCAGAGGTATGAGCGCGTCAGGTACGGCTCGCTTCGGGTCACATGCCGGCGCAGCAGCTTGCCGCACTTGCCGCAGGTCGCGATTCCCTGGAGCAGAAGCAGTTCGTGCTCTGCCTTGGGGGACCGGCGGCGCCGCGATAGCTGCTCCTGCAGCCGCTCGAACTCCCAGGGCTCGACCAGCTTCGGGAGCGCCCCCTCCACCGTCGTGCCCTTCATGGACAGCCGACCGCAGTACGCCGGATTCCGCAGGATGCGGAACACGAGGCTCGCGTGCAGGTAGTTGCCCGTCACTCGCTGGTACTCCGGCGACAGCCGCCCGGCGATCACGTGACACCCGAAGCCCTCCATGCCGAGGGTGAGCACCTGCTGCACAATCGGCTTGAGCTTGGGGTCGAACCGCAGCTTGCCCTCTGCCACCACGTACCCGCTCGGCGGGTCGCCCGTCCACAGACCCCGCTCCGCCCTTGTCTTCCGCGCGTCGGCGATGGCCGGCCCCAACTGCGCCGACCGGAACCACGCGAAGGTCTGGAGGATCCGCTCCAGCAGCACGCCCTCTGCTCTGCTTGTGTCGATCTGCTCCGTCACCGAGAACACGTCGCTGCCGACCGACCGAAGAAGCTCGATCATCACCGGCGCGTCCGTGCTCCGACTGAACCGGTCCAGCCGCATCACCCAGATGGGCAGCTTGTCGCGCTTGGCCCTGGCGATGGCAGCGCGCAAGCCCAGGCGTCGGGTGAGTTCGGCGAGGTCCTCGGGCTTGTCGTGGAACGCCGACCGGCCCGCGTCCTCGAACCACTCCACGATGTAGTAGTCCCGCCGTCCCGCCGTCCCTTCGATCAGGCGGCGTTGCCGAGGGAGCGACAGGTCTGTCTCGACCTGCTCCTTGTCGCTCACCCGCACATAGCCGAGAGCCGCGTTCATCTTCTGCATCCTCCGGGCACCCCTGGGGCAGAGGATTCGCCGCGACCTACAGCAACCCTTTCTCCGCCAGACGAACCGCCAGACCCTCCAACCAGTCGCCCAACTCCGGCGCCGACATTCTTGTGACCTGTTGACCGTCCGGTAACACCACCTCGGTCGGCGTCCGACACGAGGTCGCACCACTGACAGCCGGCCGTTCCGACGCGCGCCGCGCAGAACGTGGGCTCGTTCGCGGGGGCAACCGCAGGGCAGTCGTCGTCTCGGTGCAGAGTCCCGGTTCGCTCATGACGATCTCGCGGTGTCAGTCAGCGGACGAACGGCGTCCGTTCGCGGCGAGTGTGCCCCTGCGCTACGCTCCCTCTCCCTTCAATGTGGTCTTGAGTCCTTATCATGTGTCCGCCCTGGCTGGATGTGCTTGTTATGTGTGCCTGTTATGTGTCCGCCCCCGGGCACGAGGGAAGCGGCAGGACTTTGCGAATCTCCGTACCGTGTCCGGCCAAGCCGTTTGGATTCCGTTCGCGGTCACTACGCCAGAGCCCGAATCTCACAATGATGAGTCCGTGCCGGGCGAGTTCCTCGAGCAAGCCACGGACGCGGCGCCGGTCTATTGCGGTTCCGTCCTCGATCTCCGCGAAGGTGGTGTAGAGCGTCGCGTCTGGCGGGAAGCCGCGCAGCATCGCCAGCGTCGTCAGCCAGCAGTACAGCGTCCCCGCACGCTTCCGCAGGCAGTTCGGCCAGCCGGACTCCCGGAACTGCGCGTCCGCTTGGTAGTACGCAGAGTTGGGCACGGTCGACGGCCTTCGCTGCCCGTAGGTGACGCAGTACAGGCAAGCCGCCTTGCCGGGACACACCGGGGAGTCCAGGAACCCCGCGCAGCCGAACTCGTAAGGCTTGCCGCCAGCCCTGGGCTTCAACGCCGAGCGCACCACAGCAGCAAGCTCGCGGTCACTCAACGGGGGCGAACAGCGCCTGTTGAACTGACCCAGCAAAGCGAGAATCCGCGTTTCCTTGTAGCCAAGCAACTGCCGGAGATGACAGGCCAACGCCAAGGCGGCCCGGTTCCTCCCGCCGTCCTCGCTCACGCGCAGGCCGGACTTGAACAGGTGCACTCGGCACGGCGCCACAGCCGATTCGCTCTCCCGCGGGACACCCCAGAGCGTGGCGCCCTCGCGCATCAGCTCAGCAGCGAACAGCTCGCGGTCTACGTCTGGTTGGCGTCCAGCATTCTCCATACCGAAGCACCTCCCTCACTCGCCGTCGTACAACGCCCGCTTCAGGCGTCGAATGGCGCGCATGAATGCAGCAGCGTTGACCTGCAGCCGTTCACTCCGGAACTCCGCCGCGATCAGGTCGCAGTCGGCGCCGGCGGGGCAGGCAACGACGAACCTGGCCCGGCGGTCGCCGTTGGCCGGGCGCTCGACGTGCACCTCGTTGGCGTTGGTCGCCGCCACGACCGACGCGGCAAGCCACATATCGGACGTGGTGAATGGTCGGGGGTCCTGTGTCACAGATCAGCTCTCCTTTGCCCGAGGTTCGGGGTCCCCCGTTGGGGGGGGGGAAGTAGGGGAATGCGCTCGCTCGCGCTCTGCGTCGCCGGAAGGGCTTCTGCGCAGATGTTCGGCGGCTTTCCCGCGGGCAGCGTCGAGGGCTGCCAACTGCTACGGGGATGCCTTCCGGCGCTGCCGAAGCCCGACCAGCCTTGCCGCCTCAGGGAAGTCGCGGTCGGGCACCAGCAGTGTCAGCTCGGCGTCCCCGTCTTGGAGGACCGGCCATCGGCTCTGTCGGCGGAGCTTCGCCCGAGTCTGCGCCCCTGTGACGACCACGCCCATGGTGTCTGCGGAGTAGAGGTAGCCCCAGCCGCGGCGACCTGGCCAATGCCAGTCGAGGGGCCGTCCGTAGTTGTCCCGGTCCAACTCAACCCGCGGCCGCAGCTTGGGGAACCGCGCCTCAAGCTCGCGGCAGACGGCCGCTCTGCGGACGGTCTCGCCGTCGAGAAGCGAAGGCGGGTCGCCGTCGGGGCGAGGGCGGCATTCGCAGTCGGCCGCGAGGGGGACATTCTCTTTCCCGCAGCGGGAACACAGCCAGTTGGTGGGGTTGCTGGGCTGCGGCTTCGGCGGGGTGTGCCCGGCGGGGAGTGACCCTACGGTACTGCGGAGGTTCTGCATCCGGAATCACCTCGTAAGTGAGATGATCCTCATGATGCTGCGGAATCAGCGCACTGCTAACCCGAATTGCCCAACGCTAAGGCACCCCCCTTAGCGTCGCAGGAATCAGTCCAGGTAGAACAACGAGTCCCCCTCCCCCGGAGGCGTCGGTCGCCATTCCCTCCCCTTCGGAGCCGGCCCCGGCTTCCACCGCTTCCCAGGTCCCCGGCGACGGTCATACTTCTCCGGCTGCGCACTTCGCTTGGCGTCCGCGTTGTACCATCCCCTGCACGTGTCGCAGCAGAATTGCTTGCTCTCGTTCCCGCGCCGCGCCCTCTCCGCGAGGAACAGCCGCCCGCACCCGTCCCGGCTACAGGCCCTGAAATGGTACTCCGGCGTCAACTTCCATTCCCGCTGGTAGAGGTGTTCCCACAGCACCTCGACGGCCGCCTCAAGTGCATACGTGAAGCAGGGCGGATCGGTCTGCGGGACCTCAAGCCGGTTGGGCGACGAGAACTCAGCGCGCAACACAATCTCGTTGTCCTCCTCCGGCATGGAGACAAGGTGCCACTGCTCGCTCGGAACCTCGAGCTTGAGCTTCTCCACGGCACACCCGCTGACGCTCGCCGCGGCAAGAAGCCACTGCTCACTCGGAACCTCCAGCTTGACACCACGCGCCACCTTCGGCAAGCCATCTGGGAATGCTGGCCCAGGTTGGGATCTGGGGTTCGCCACTTGGTCTTCCCCCAGGACAAACACCCTCTCCCGCCCTCCATGCCTCAGCCACCTCGTGAGTTCCTGCTGCACCGGCCACGTGACCATCACCGGCAGCCCATCGGCCAGCAGGCGCGCTGCCCGCTGCACCATGCAGACGCCACTCTTGAGGTCGCGAGGCACCTTCGTGCAAGGGTCCACGTTGAGCACGCCGGTCACGACGGCCCTTCTGCCCTTCCGCTCTGCAAGCGCCCTCAGCAGCGCGTGCGACTTCTGGAATGCCCACCCTCGCGCATCGCCCGGCCCCGGCACGATGTCGTCGAACGGCGCGGTCCAGTCGTGGAGCCACGGCTTGCGGTAGCCGAGACGCCAGGTAACGTCTCCGGTTGCCATTGACATCCTGCATTCTCCTCTGCCCGAGAGAGTTCGCTACGGCGCTTGCCACAACACGTCGCCGTCGCTCTTGAACAGCACCAAGGATGACTCCTGCCGCTGCTCCACCGACTCCGTGCGCTTGTCCTGAAGCTCGGTGCAGCCCAGGACGGCGCGTGTCGTTCCGTCCTTGTCGCTGAGCGACAGGCTGGGCGAGCCGTCAGCCGACACCGACAGCCTGGCGCGCTCCTTGCCGTCCTTGTCGCTGACCGTCAGGCGGGGACCAGACATGATCCGCGGGTCTAGCTCCAAACCGCCATGCAGGGAGATATCTCCGCGTCCCTCAGCGTCAAACAGTACGAGCGTCGGGTACCCCATAAGGAAGATTCCCGCTCGCTTTCTCCCGTGCTCGTCGAGCAGGGATACGTGCGGATATGCCAATCTGCCCTCTCCCAACAGCCCAATGGCCGCTCTTACGCGCCCGTTCTCATCCACCACGTTGAACTCCCGCGCCTCGAACCGATCCGCCCGAACCACCTTCCCCGCTTCCTCAGCCCGCGCCCCCTTGCCAGTCAACACCCACTCCATCACCGCCCCACCAGCGAACGAACCGAACAACGTCACGAACACCAACGCGGTGTACTGCCTCCGAGTCAACATCCTGCATTCTCCTCTCCAAGCGCGGACGCCGTGCGTCCGCCGTTGGCAATCTGCAATCGGGGTGCCCGCCGGAGCGGGCCCTCTCAAATCTGCAATCGGTGTCACTCCTTCACCGTGTCACCCCTTCGCCCCCTTGGCCGTTCGGCGTTGGGCGTTCAATGTTGGGCGTTCGCCCTTCACCCCGTCACCCCTTCTACCCCCCCAGCTCCCTCCGCCGCCCCATCAACTCCCGAATCTCGCCGTCCAGTTCGTCGCGAAGCTGCCTCAGGTCCACGCAGTCCCAGGCAGCTCTCAGAACCTGGTCGCGTAGCAGCTTGTTCGCCTGCTCCGACAACCGCCGAAGCTGCTCGTGCGCCGCGGTGATCGCGCGGACCGCCTTGTCGTCCAGGTCGCTGAGTGAGTCGCAGTAGGCGTTCAGCACGCCCCGCAGGTGCCGTTCCGCCGCTTCCGGGTCAAGCCCCTCCCCTTCGCCAAGCCGGATGCCGGCCAACGACGCCTGCACCTTCTGCCGCCCCGTCCACGCCTCCGCCGCCGCCGCCCCGCCCCGGCGGCGCCCCTCGTCACGCAGCGCCGCCACTTCCGGGTCGTTCGCATGGAGGCGGCAGTAGTCCCCCTCGCGCAGCGCCGGCCGTCGGCAACGGGCCCCCGACTTGGTGACCGCAGCACACTGCGGCCGAACGGCGTCCGTTCGCCCACGAACGGCGTGCGTTCGCCGCGTCTGACCAGCACCCTGGCCAAGCTCGCGTGTCGTGTCGGTCGTCGTCTGTGTCGTCAAACCCATTCCTGTCACCTCGGACGCTCGGCGTCCGCGCGCATAGCGCTGCGCGCCGCCTACAGCAGCGAGAACCTCCCCGGCCGCGCCGCTCGCCGCCTCCCTTCCTCGGGGGTCGTGTCATCCAACGCCGCCTCAATCCATCTGGCATCCTCGTCGTCGATCTTGCCCGCCTCCCGCCACCTGTCGAAGTGGCGTCTGACCGTGTGTTCCCGGTCCTCGTCTGCCGAAAGCGCCGCTGCGTACAGTGCTGTTGCTCGGTCCACGTCATTCCTCCTTGCGGGTGTGTCGCCGCACCCTACCTTCAATCGGGGACTACCAGCGCCGCGCTCAACTGAGGGGTGGGGGTGCCCCCTCTCCCGATCTGCTCGCCCGGCTCCCACGGTTCCGCCACGGCAGCCAAGTCCTCCGGTCGCACGAACACCTTCTTGCCGATCCGGTAGGCGGTCAGCTTGCCGTCGCGAATCCATTGCCGCAGGGTCTGCTCGTTGATCTCCAGTTCCTCGGCAACGCGGCGCAACGGAATGAAGCCGGTCAACGGTCCCTCGGGCATCGAAGCCTCCTCGCCGCCCGTGGCGGCGCCCAGCCAATCCAGAGTTCGCCCCCGCAACTCCGGGTCATTGTCCAGCAGTTCCACCAGTTCGGCAAGGATCTCGTCTGCCGATCTGGTCGGGCACGGGCTCACCCGCTCACCCGCGCACCCGCTCACAGGCTTACAGTTCGCCATGTCTCACGCTGCCTTCTCGAGGATGCGGGACACCTGCTTGTGTGTCCAGTCCGCTCCGCGCTTCGTGCGGTAGCCTGCCGCGTTCAGGTCCTGCGCGATGCCGGAGAAGCTCATGCCGTCCTCGCGCAGTTCCTGCGCCAGTCGAATCACCTTCTGCTCCCGAAGGTTCGGCACCAACAGCAGCCGGCCGTCTTCTTGGTGGGCCTCGAATCCGAACGGAACGTCCCCGCCCGTCTTCTCCCCGCGGCGTCGCTTGGCGCCCAACGCTGCCTTCGTTCGCTGCCGGATGATTGCTCGTTCGTACTCCGCGAACGCGTCCACCATCTGCCGCATGAGCACAGAGGCGGGGTCATCCCCCTCGGTCCCCTCGCCAGCGGCCGACACGATCTTGGCGCCCGCTCGCTTGCATTCCTTCTCAAGCCACAACGTCAGGAACAAGTCTCGCGCCAACCGGTCACGCTTCGCAACAGCGACCACGTCGCCCTTGCGCAGTGATTCCAGCAACTCCGTGAGCGCGGGCCGGTCCGCCTTGCTCCCGCTGATCCCTTCGACCGAAGCGTCCGGCCAGGAGCAACAGGTGAGGGAACCAGCCCCGGAGGCGCAACCGCCGGAGGGATGACGCCGACCCGTCAGTTGATCCGCACAACCGCCGTCGCCCTGGCCGCCTGGCCGTCGTCGGTCCGTGCAACCAACTCGACGGAGTACACACCGCGAGGCAGCGCGGCGCCAGTAGCGGGAGCGTTCCACACCAAGGCATTGGTCCCGACACGTGCCGCTCGGCCCGAGTCCAGCTTGCCCACGACGCGGCCCGACGCCGACCGTATGCAGGCCGTCACCGTGGCCGGCTTGCTCAGGGAGTACATGACAGTCAGCCCGCGGGCGCGCGACACTGCCGAGACCTGCGTGATCCGCAGCACGCTCCCCGAGGACGGCTCCACAACCAACCGGAAGCGACGCGGAGTCCGGCCGGTCAACCGGAAAGCGTAGTGCTCCACGGTTCGCAGATAGCGCCTCTCGCCGGTGTCCAGATCAACCAGCGTGGGGGTCAGGCTGTGCGGCAGTTCGCTGAGATCAGGCACGGTCAACACTGCGTCCGTCCCGCCCCCCGCGTCAGAGTACACCACGAAGTCCCACTCCTTGCTCCCTGACGTTACCGGCCCCTTCGTGTCCGTCTGAAACCGCGACAGGCCCGCCGGGTTGTCGGTCAGCCAGTCGGGCCGGGAGAACTCAACCACGACCCCGGAAGGGCTCGGTGGCGGCTTGGGCGACTCCTGCGCGTAGCCGTCGAATCCGTCCGTGGCAACAGCGCTCGCCCGCGCCTCGATTGCGTCCTCGCTCCGACCGTCGCCGACCCGGAGCTCGACCCCCCAGCCCGCGCCGCCCGTGGACACCGCCCGGTCATCAGCAAGCCGCGGCTGCCCACGAGTCGGACCTTCCGGGATAACGAGCGTCAAGCCGTCCACGAGCGTAAGGATCCAGTATCCCATCCACGGCTTCAGCAAGCAGGAGCTTCCCGGCGCATACGTGACGTAGCGCCCCCCTGCCGAGTCCCAGCCGTAGGCGACCTCAGCGACCCAACCGGCGGCAACAGCCTGCGCCCAGGTCTTCGTGTCGGCGCCGCGCCGAACCTGGCATTCCGCGAGCAACGCCGTGCCTTGGGGATGGACGTAGCCGATGAGATGCCAACCCCGGCCACCTGGCAATGCCACATCGTCCCCGCGTTCCGTTCCGGACACAGCGACTGTGGTTCCACCTGCTCCCGGCACGAGCACCCAGTACCCCAGTCCGCAAACCACGCTAGCCAGTAGTGTGTACGCGCCGGATGCCCAACCGTAGATCACAAGCGGATCGAAGTAGGGGCCGAAGACAGCCTGAGCGCTCGCTTCCTGAGGCGAGACGGGCACGGATGCCATATTCCAGCCGGGCGGGATCGCCGACCACTGCACGGTGAGCGGCGGTGCAGTATTGGCACAACGAAAGCCGATGCCGCTGTCGCCGCCGAGGAAGTCACCGGGGCTGTCGCGATATGCGCAGCGGAGATCGCCGACGCCCCTGCTGCCCCACGAGCCCCCACGCAACACACGATGGTTTGAGCTGGGGGGATCATTGGGATCCTCGCGGCCGTCCGTGGCGGAGTACGGATACGGACGGAGCAGGCTGCTGCACCACTCCCAGACGTTCCCGGACATGTCATACACGCCAAAGGGGGTCGGCGGGAAGCTGCCCACGGGGGATGTGTACTTCCACTGGTCTTCTCCTTCCACTCCGGTGTCGTCGGGCCAAGGTGTGAAGTAGTTCGCGAGGTCGTGATTGGCTTGCCCGGTAGAGGTCGCGTACTCGAACTGCTGCCCACACCGAGCGGCATACTCCCACTCAGCCTCGGTCGGCAGTCGCGCTCCAGCCCACTGGCAGTACGCGCGAGCGTCGTACCACGTCACCGCAACGACGGGATGCTGCGGTTGGTTGAACAGGGGGTCCGCCCAATGGTTCGGCGCGGCATGCCCCGTCGCCTGCATGAACTGCCCATACTGAGCGTTGGTGACCTCGTTCCGGTACAACCAGAAGCCGGCGACCGTCTGCTGGTGCGCAGGCAACTCGCCTATCGTCGCCGGATCCAAGCTGACGGTGCTTCCCATTGTGAACGTCCCGCCGGCAAGCCATACCATCTCCGCGCCATCGACAGGATTGACCTGGGACCGCGACCCCGGAACGTCACCCGCGGGGGCGACTCCCATCGGAGGGCGCGGGAGTCCCCGCGCCCCTGTCCACTCACTGGACTTGCCCCAAAGGCCCCCACGAGCACACACGCGACGACCGGTCCTGCACGGCTAACCAGACGAACGCTTGACATGCGAGTCACGCTTCTCGCCTCCCTGCATACGCAGCAGCCTCCGTCACCTGCACCTCCAGGCACCTGGGCCGCCGCGTGCCAGTACACCCCCGAGTTCTCCACCCCCTGGCCAACACCTGCCAGACGCACACAAAGACGCGCCTTCCTGCCGCACGCACCAGGCCGGGCGGAACAAGGTGCCGCACGCCGACCCGCCAATGGGCACTCCCGCCACAAACGCCCCGCCCCCTCCGAAGAACCGCCCCTCCCCGCAATGTTCGCGCCGCGACCCCACGCCAGTCCTCCTGGAACGCGCACAGAGCAACAGAGACGCCCGCCGCACCAGAACGGCACAGCGGGCCTGTCGTCAACGGCCACCAGCGGTCAGCCCGCCCCAAGTCACTTGTCAGTATATGCCCCCATTCCCTGCACGAAGGTGCAGGGGCGTTACAGACATTGAGTACCGACGCCCCCTACCGCGAGGTGATCCAGCGTCTCGATGAGCTGAACAGGCACTTGGTGCGGACCTACTGCGCGAAGTCGTACTTGGCGGCCTGTGAGCCGGAGTACTGCACGTATCGGCTGCTGGGAACGTGCGACTACCTTCGGGTGGTCCATGCTCTGGCTGAGAACCGCGGAATCGACATCATCGGCAGGAAGCTGCTGTGACAACTGCCCGACAATCCGCCTGGGACCGGCTGCACTTCGGCGTAGCAGATATGCACTTCCAGCCCAGGCGAGACGGGTCGTATTCGCTGGTCGCCGCGTGCTGCCTGAACGCTCCTTAGCGAGGACCTGCGTCGTCCACCAACCGCCCGCGTCAAGCCGGGATGGCTGTAAGTGGTGAGCGCTCCGGAGAAGATAAATGATTCATGGCGACCACTCGTTCTTCCTCGTGATCGAGGGTCTTGACGGCTCCGGGAAGAGTTCCGTAGCGCGCTGGCTTGTGACCGTGCTGCTGGATACTCTCGGCCCCAACGTCAAGCTGACGTTTGAGCCGCATGATCCCTCGTGTGCAGGGCTGTTCATACGGCAGGCCCTCATGAGCAAGATCCGGGGAGGTGTCCCGCCCAACACACTGGCACTGGCCTTCGCGGTGAACCGGGCAGACCACTGTGACCGGGAGCTCAGGCCGTTCTTGGAGGGTGCGCAGCGATCACCCCGGATGCTTGTGTGTGACCGGTACTACCTGTCATCGCTTGTGTACCAGAGCAGCCCAGAGCTGTCGAGGGACGGTGTTATGGACCTGAACTCGGCGGCGATCCGCCCGGATCTGACCATATTCCTCAGTGCAAGCAATCGGACTTGCTACGACCGACTCAGGCTTCGTCAGGAAGGCAAGGAGCTTTTCGAAAGGAACCTGGACCAGACTCGACGCAAGTACCAGAACGCCATCCAGTTCCTTCGAGGGCGCGGTGACAAAGTTGTGGAAGTCGACGCTGATGGTGCGGCATCAGAGGTGTTGACCAGGGTCATCGATGCTCTCGCCCCACATGCGCCACGGTGGCTGGAGATTCAACGTCCCCTGCCCACCGAACCGGTCGACCACGTGTTCGTACCTACCGAGACGACGATACAAACGGTCGCGGAAGCCAACTTGGGCTCCCAAACACCGAGAAACCCATCGGACCTGCACCCGTTGGGCGATTTCGTCCAGTCCCTGCGAGACAAGGTCACAAGGGCGATGTGGGCCATTCCCTTCGATCAGGCCGCAACGCTCTTTCTCGATGGAATCAGGTGCAAAGGCTACGAAGTGCGTGGCAGGCTTCCGTGGACTGATCTCGACGCCTTCGAGCTGGAGTACGCAATGCCTCTCGGCATGCGCCAACACGGGGCGGCGCTGGTTCTGGGCAACACCCAGCGGTACGATATGATCGTCAAGAAGCTGATGGCCGACCCGAAGGTGAAGACGCTCGACCGGATGTCGGACTTCCTCTTCGTCTTCGACGCCAATCCCTCCCACCTCATCAACACGCACTACGAAAGGGATATCCTGGACTCCGGCGACTCAGCGTCCCTGTCCCCCTCTCTCACCGTGCTGACGAGATCAGACCTCGCGGACATGGTAACTCAGACTGCGCTCCGTCACCTCCAACGCGAGCGTCCCTTGGCGGTTCCGGAGCCGCGCACGCTCAAGCGCGCCCCGGAAGACTGCGTGCCGCGGAGCGTGTTCGAGCCAAGTTGGCGAGTGGCCGCCTAGGGCATCCAGCGCGCGCTGAGGCTACTCCCCAAACCACACCGGGCTGCTCCACGCGATCTCGCCGTCTTTCTGCTGTACCCGCACGTAGTAGTAGGAAAACCCGGGCAGCGGTTCGGGGTCGACGAAGGTCAGGTCGCACGACTTGCCTTCGGCGTTCTTCGTGTAGACGAACTTGTTGGAGCGGCAGACTTCGACGCGGTCGAGGTCTGCCGGGCAGTGCACGCGGACTGCCACTTCGACGGACTTGCCTGCCGGTCTGGTGATCTTCTCTCCCATGAGGTGGCCGTCGACGCGGACGTCGAGAGCGATCTTGGCGGCGGTGGTGCCATAGCAGTGGCGGGCGCGGAGGGCGTCGAGAATGGACTCCCGGCTGAGATCGGGGGCGTAGACGCACGCCTTGCCGTAGCCGCCGGTGTGGTCGGGGCTGGCGATGACGCCGAGGACGATGCCACGCGCCCAGGCGTCCTGCAGGAAGTAGGCGCCCGCGGGCGTGGTGGCGCGGGCTTCGCGGGGGGCGCCGCTGTGCTCGTACGAGCCGCGGCTCTGGAAGACCTCGGCCACCGGTTGGGCGGTCTCGTCGGTGAAGTCCCAGTCGACCGGCACGTTGCCGGTGTCGGCGAGTTGGTGGGGGATCTGCACGAAGTTGGCTTTCATCTTCCGCAGCGCTTCCCACACCTCGGCGGGTGTCTGGCGGTTCATCGCGTTGAACCAGCGCGGCAGGTACGGGTCGGCGAAAATGAGGTTGCGATGGCCGTAGAAGCCGTAGGGGTGCTTGGTCGAATACTCCTCGAAAGTCGAAGTCCACTCCTCTGCGAGGAAGGTGAGGAACTGGCCGGGGTCGTCGTTGGTCCGCGCCAGCTTCGCCAGGTAGTTCCACAGGTAGGCGTTGAGGTTGTAGCCGTGGTCGGTGGCGCAGGCGAAGTCGTGGTGGACGAGGTCGCGCATGTTGGCGTAGCTCTCGTCGACCGATTCGTCGCCGGTTCGGTTGCAGATGGAGATGTCGGTGTGGTCGTGCAAGTCGCCGAAGTAGAGGTTGAGCTTCCGGTTGCCGTACTCAATCGACGGTGTGGGCATGTCTTCTCCGCGCTCGACGCGCACCTGACCGGGCGCGAACAGGTCGGCCGGCTCTGTTAGCGGCCCCCACTTCGCGGAGGCCGTCGACTGCGATGCCGGGTCGAGTTTGAGCGACGCCAACTGGATGTCGCTCTTCCCGGTAGCCGACTCCTGCTCATTGTCCCACCGGCCGGGGGTGTCGTCGGTCTGGAAGGCAATGGCCGCGCGGTCGCCGGTCAACGCCAGACAAGGGACGCGGTCCATGCCCTTCTCCGGCGAAACGACCGCCGGTTGCGACCAGGCGCCGCCATCGAACGACACCGCCGACACCTGCCACGCCCGCGGCCTGCCGGCGTTCCCCGTGCCGCCCGGCTGGAGCAGTGTCCGGCAGGCGACCCACAGCCGCCCGGACGCGTCGAACGCCGCCGCCGGCGCCTCGGCGTGCGCCTTGAAGACCGGCGAAGTCGCGGCGTAGTCCGTCGGGGCGAGGAGCCCAGCCGGGGTGACCTTCGTCACGATCAGCCGGCGGGTCCGGGTGGCACCGGTGGCGTAGTTGCGCGTGCTGGGGCCGGCGTCGATGACTGGCGGGCCCATGGTGGCGTCTTCGTAGAGGAGCCAGAGCTCTCCGCCATGCGCCAACAGGAGCGGGTGGCGGTCGATGCTGGGGGCTTTGGTCAACCGGCGTTCGGTCTGCCAAGTTCCGTCGGCGTCGCGGGTTCGCAGGTACACGTCGAAGTTGTTGTCGCGGAAGCTGTGCCAGGCGACAGCCAGTTGGCTGCCGCCGACTGCGGCGATCGACGGCTCGTAGTTGGACGCCCCGGTCTTGGTCAGCCGCGCCGGCGCCGAGGCCTTGCCGTCCGTCAACGACGCGGCCATGATCTGTCGATAGCCGTCGGGGTTCGCCTCCCAGGCCACCCACAGCGTTCCGTCGGCCCACGCGCCCGCCGGTTTCACGTCCACCACTTCGGCGCTGCTGAGGCGAATCGGCTTGCCCGGCCCGGTGGCTCCGCAGTCTACTGCGTAGATGTCCCAGTTGCGGTTTCCCTCTGCCGCGTACAGGACGTAGGCCCGATCGCCGGCGGCTACTGCCTTCACGCCCAGCAGATACGTGCCGGCGCCGCCCAACACCTGCCACTGACCCAGGCGCCGGAACTTGTCGCCTGCCGTCTCGTAGCGAGCCACCTGCAGCGAGTCGGCCCCGTCGCGGAAGCTGTCCCAGGCGAGGTAGAGCGAGCCGTCGTCGGTTCGCGCCATTGCGACCTCCTCGTTGAAGCCGTTCCCTTCGCTGACTGAGGTGACGCTGGGCAGTTCGGTTTCGTACAGGGCAACGTCGTCGATCCAGATCCGGCCGGGAGGCGCGCCGTGCGAGGAGGGGGCGATGATCAGCAGCGTCATTGCCCCAGTCTGTTTGACGGGGATCGTGGTCGTGTACTTCCGCCAGGCATTGGGCAAGTCGGTCCACGCGCCGACGAGCGGGCGTTCGGACTCGGTTCGGGCCGTCTTGGGGTCGGTGCCCGGGTGCACGACGCGCAGTACCAGCTTGGTCTTGTTGGTGGCCTTGGCCCAGACCTCGAAGTCGTACCGGTAGCCCACCCGCACCGGCACGCGTCGCTGCAGGATCAGCGCCTGCTTGTCGCCGGTCGCCTCGCCGGTCAAACACGCCTTGCCCGAGTGAATCTGGCCGGGAGCAGTGACCAACTCCTGCTTCGGGTCCGGCGTCCACCCGGTGAGGTCCTCCTCGAACCCGCCGTTGGCGAGGAGGTTGACCGGGGCCGCCGCGGCAGCGATCCCGACTTGGATCAGGAGCGCGACGACCGTGCAGGCAGAACAGGTGCTTCTCATGGCGCGACTTCCTTATCACTCAGAGATTCCTCGCACTATTCGCCCCCTCTGGTCGTTGCCCTTTCAGTGTAGCCGCATTGGTGCGAACTGCGTCACGTCGTCCGGCGGCACGGTGAAGGCGTCCAGCTCGTCGCGGCTGCGGCGGAGCAGGTTCATGCCGAGCAGTCGGCCGGGGAGGTCACCGGCGAACAGCTCCCTCAGCGACAGCGCTCCCTCCACCACGAACCGGTTGCCTGTCACGCGGACCTCGGACTGGCAGGTCGGCACGTCAGACTGCTGGCGGCCGTTTCGCGTGCGCACCTCCCGATGGACGTTGCCTTTGGCCGTGAAGACGAGGAAGTAGTATCGGTCGTGAGTAGCGCCCGGGTCGAGACGCAACGCCACCCAGTTCATCCTCAAGTTGTCCCGGTCCGGGTACTTCTCGGGTGGGAACAACTCAGCTTCGAACGCGAAGTACAGTGACTCGTCCAGCCACAGCAGCCGCACCTGTGTCGTCAACGAAGCCGGGCTGAGGCCGTTCTGTTGGTGTTCGAGCGGGACGACCAGCGCACTGTCCCACGCTGTCTCCGTGAGCTGCCCGTCAAGAGTGGGTGCCGCTTCCGACCGAGGGATGTCCCGTGGCACGGGCGGCTTGGGTTCCGCCGGCAGGGGACGGATCGGCAAGTGCACTGTCTTCGTCCGACCGCGGTTGCGGATCGTTGCGGCGATGGTTGTGCTTCCGGTCGGTAGTTCCACCACTTGCCGGAATGCGCTGTCGCGACTGGTCGCCACCGGGGCGTCCTCGATCCGCACCCACGCCAGCTTGTCCGCAACTCCCTCCACTTGCACGCGCTGCGCCCCATGCCGCACGCCGACTGCCCGCGCCGTCGCAACCATCAGGGGCCTGTCGCCGATGGCCGCCAACTCACCAACCAGCAACGCCCGCGCAGTCGTCAGCCGTTCTGGGTCGCGCTCGAAGTCCGTCAACCCGCGGATGAGCGTGCTGCAGAGGCTCTTCGACGGGTCGTCTCCGGGCAGCCGTGAACCCAGAGCACGCGCCACGCGAGCCTGTTCGCGGGTCAGTATCCGCAGCAGCTCGTAGTCCTCGATGCCGTCCCGCAGAAGCATCAGCCGGAGGCTGGGGAAGGGGTCACTCGAACCGAATACCTCGCCGGGATAGATCAGCAGCCCGTCGCCGTTGGTGGTGGCGAAACTGGTGACATGGGCGAACGGGTCTTCCCCCCACCCGTGGACCATCGAGTAGACGAAGCCCTGAATATCGTGGAGCGCCATCATCCAGCAGAAGACCCGCGGGCAGACGGCGGCGTCGTCCACCAGCCAGGTTGGGTAGGGGTAGGTGGGCACGCAGCACGTGTACCACCAGACCGACTCGCCCTGGCGCTGCCGCGCGGCCAACTCGGCGAAGTCGAGATGGCCGACTGAGTTGGCGTCGCCCAGGTCTGGACACCAGATATCGACAGCGCCGAACAGCGGCTCGATCGGCCGGTGAGTGACAAGCTGTGGAAGACCGGCCGCGTACTTGTGGAGCTTGCGGCCCAGTTCGCGGATGTCTTCATGCTGAGCGGGCACTGGCTCATCAGCTTGGTAGTAGAATGCCTTCCCCAGCACGCCGAGTCGCCGGAGCCTATCGACCAACGGCCGGAAGTAATCCGGCTCGTCCAACCGCCACGGCAGCCGGAAGCTGTGCACCCGCGGGTCGGTCAGGTAGGCGTCGGCAGCCGCCGACTCCACCGGGACAGGCAGTTCGTACCCGCAAAGGCGGTAGCGCAGCAGGAACTCGTAGTACCGCCGCTGGACTTGCGCCCACTCGTCCGACCCCTCCGCGTACGATTCGCCCTCGGTGCGGCAGTGTGCGTTGAGCCAGTCGCGCACAGCCGGATAGTAGAGCGCCGCCGTGGCCCGCAGCGTCGGCCGCTGCGGCAGCAAGACGCGGGAGACGTGGACTTCCAGCGGCACGGTTGCGAGCGGGCCGCGCTGGTCACGGAGCGACAGCGGGCCGCGGTATCTGCCCGCGACACACGTCGCCGGCACGTGCACGGCAACCCAGAGTGGCTGGTTCTGCCTGACGGACACGTCGACCCGCGGCACCGCGGCGACCGGCACCAACGGGTCCGGCCACCAGCCCGGCTGAGTGACGCGGTTCTGAGAGGGGACGCGGACCTCGACGTAGCGGACCCAGTACAGCTCGACGGCCGCACTCGGGAGCACCTCCCCAGACTCAGAACGCAAGTCCGCAACCGACCCCTCCAGCCCCCGGAGCGGCTGACTGCCGGCCCGCGCCACGACCTGCCCCGACTCATACTCGTTCCGGACAGCAGTCAGCGCCAGGGCGGCAGAAGCAAGAGCGGGCCGCCCCTCATCGCGGAACACCTTCCGCAGGCTGCTCTCCGTCCAGACCTCAACGGAGGCCTCTTGCGCTCGGCCCGGCGCCCGCCCGCAGAGCACGACGACCACAACCGCGACGCCCATCCGTAGGCAGGGCTTCCGGCTCATGGACTCCCTCTACTTCCGCGCGGTCTTGAGGAACTTGGCGAGGTCGGCACTCACCTCGTCGGCAAAGGAGTTGACGCGGCCTGTCATGTCGGAAATGGATCGCGTCGCGTAGCGCTTGTTCCAGAGGCTGGCGTCGGAGTGGGCGCCGAGGACGTCCATCTCAAGCGTGGCGTCCTGGTGCTTGCCTTTCTGCACCAGCCGCCGGTGAATGACCGCCTTGAAGTCCGGCCGATCCACCGAACGACGAAGCTGCCACTTGTGGACGAGAGACACGTCGGGGAGGTCGACCAGCCCGACGTTCACCCGGTTGCCGATGGCCACCGCCCACTCGTCCTTCCAGGGCTGGTCGTCGGTGTTGAGGTACTCGAGCTGGAGCTTGGTTCGTGAGAGCGCGTCGAGAGGCGGCTCGATGACCGGTCGGTCGGGCGCGCGTTCACCGGGATCGACGTCCAGCCGGTGCACCCGCTCGGTGATGAGCGGGTGCGTGCCGAAGAGCTTGTTGATCGTCTTGGAGTCCTCGCCCTTGTCCTGGCGCAGTTTCTCCAGCGCGCTGATGGCAGCCTCGGGGTCATAGCCCACCTTGGCGGCGAGGTGGTAGCCGACCATGTCGGCCTCGCGTTCCTTCTTCTGGCTGTACTGGTTCAGCGTGACATTCTGGACGAAGTTGCCGAGATCCCACATCGTCCGGTTCGCGCCCAGCGCAGCCAGCACCACGCTGAACAGCAGGTTGTTCTCGTTGGCGCGCTTGTACTCGGAGGCGATGTGTCGCTTGACGGCGTGCCCCATTTCGTGTGCCAGCACGAAGGCGACTTCGTCCTCGGTCTGCAGAACCTCAAGCAACCCCTCGGTGATCATGAGGTGCCCGCCCGGCAGCGCGAAAGCGTTCACCTTGGGGTCGGGGAAGACGTGGAAGTCGGCCACCCACTCGGGTGCCTCGCAGGCGTTCCGCAGCAGCTCGCCAATGCCGCTGATCTCCCAGTCGGCGTAGTAGGGGTAGCGCTCCTTGAGCTGCTTCATCATGTCTTCGCCGACTTTGCGCTCGCGGCTATCACTGAGGTCGAACAGCCCGGCGAACGACGGCGACACGCAGCCCAGCCCCGTGAGGACAAGCAACGGGAGCAACAGGATTGGTCGCTTCATGGTCTTCTCTCATTCCCCGCCCCCCAACGAACGACGGCCGGGGGCACGGCAGTTGCTCCGAGAGGACGGGCGGCAGCGCGGCGCAGTTCCCGCGCGGAAGCCGCTCCGCCACGGAGCGCAGGCTCCCCTCGAGGTCCATCCCGGACACAACGAGGTCGGCATGAGCCAGCGTTGGCTGGACCAGCCGCTCATGGGCCGGTCGAACCGTGGCGAGGTATTGCTGCACCACCGACTCAAGGGTGCGGCCGCGCTCCCCGACATCGCGAACGAGACGCCAGACGAACCGGACGCAGGCGGGTGCCTCCACGAACACCGACGCGTCAAACAGGGCGCGCAGGGCCGGCTCCGATAGCAGGAGGATACCCACCACGAGTATGACTTGCGCGGGCTGCACGAGGTCGCTCTCCGCCCGGCGCGTGTGCGCCGCGAAGTCATATCGCGGCACGCGGACGCCGCGCCCTGCCTTCAGTGCCCGCAGGTGCGCACAGAGCAGCTCGTTCTCCAGTGCCTCCGGCGCGTCGAAGTCGGCCTGTGCGCGGACAGCAACCGGCAGGTGGCTCAAGTCGCGGTAGTAGCAGTCGTGCTCAATCAGGGCGCACGGGACCGGCAACTTGGCTGCCAGTGCTTCGGCGAGCGTCGACTTGCCAGAACCGGAACCGCCGGCGATGCCGAGGAGGAAGGGGGGTCTCGGAGGCTGCATGGCTCACCGAATGGTACCCGCTCACCGGGCCGTTCACACGACCACCGGACGGTGGTGCCGGTCCGCTCGACCTCCCGGAGTTTGGCCGCGACCACGCTGCGCCCCGCCACAGGTTCGGAAACCTATGCCACCAGTGTCAGCGGGTCTCGCCGAGAGGCCGCTGCACTCACTCGTCTACCAGTGCCGTATCCGCTCCCGCGCCTTCGCGTAGTCGAAGTCCGGGTCGCGCTCCTGGTTGTGGCAGGTGCGGCACACTGGGACGGACACCCGGGTCTTGGCGAACTTGCGGTCGATTGGGCCGCCTGCGGAGTGAAGCG
>Ga0210042_1000278_pt1 | contig 48754 bp, 42 predicted proteins | sample CryGeymeta201518_FD_183982 | JGI IMG/M metagenome (GOLD analysis project Ga0210042, IMG submission 183982) | Groundwater microbial communities from Crystal Geyser aquifers in Utah, USA - Crystal Geyser metaG 2015-18 (SPAdes) (version 2) | ecosystem: Environmental > Aquatic > Deep subsurface >... | reverse complement strand
GGGCAATGCCGCCACCCCGCCGCACGGTCGCCCATGGACGCCGGTGGGGTCATCCCCGGCCGGGGTCGGGCTTACGCCAGCCCCCCTCGGGGATGGCGCGCCCCGCCCGATCCCGTCTGCCGAGAGGGAGGGAGCAAGGCAGAGGGAGGGGGCGAGGCGGCCATTCACAAAACAGAGGCGGGCCTTGGCGCCAGGAGCCATGAGCAGGGGGGCGAGATCGCCGGTGTCGAGGCCGATGCACTGCTCTCCCGGCGGCGCGAACGCCACCGGTGCCACCGCCGCCAGGGAGGTGTAGTGCCACCGTTCGTCGCGGGTCGCCGGCAGACCGGTGGCGGCGAAGCGGGCCATCGCCGCCGCGCGCAGGTCGGCGAGCCAGGGGGGCTCCGCGCCGACTCGCCGGGTCGCGCGCGCGCGAAAGAGGCTCCGGTAGTGGTCCACCGCTGTGGTGGGGTTGAGCACCTTGGTCGTCATCAGACTCTCCTCTCGCGTGGGGGCCACCGGACCCGTCACCGCGCCTCCACTCCGGCGACGTCGCCGGTGAGCCAGCCGTAGCCGCGCGCCTCCAGCTCCTTGGCCAGCTCCGGCCCGCCCGAGCGGACGATCCGCCCGTCGGCCAGGACGTGGACCCGGTCTGGCGCCACGTGGTCCAGCAGTCGCTGGTAATGGGTGATGAGAAGGACCGCGCGGCTCGGTGAGCGCAGGTGGTTGATCCCCCGCGCCACCACCTGCAAGGCGTCGATGTCGAGGCCCGAGTCGGTCTCGTCGAGGATCGCGAGGTCGGGTTCGAGCATGAGCATCTGAAGGATCTCGTTGCGCTTCTTCTCGCCGCCGGAGAACCCCTCGTTCACCCCGCGCTCCAGCAGCGTCTCGTCCATCTCCATGAAAGCCATGCGCTCCTTCACCGCGACGAGGAAGTCCATCGCATCCATCTCGGTCTCACCGCGCTGGCGGCGGCGGGCGTTCACCGCCTGCTTGAGGAGCATGGCGTTGGAGACGCCGGGGAGCTCCACCGGGTACTGGAAGCCAAGGAAGAGGCCGGCGCGCGCCCGCGCCTCGGGGAGCTGGGCGAGGAGGTCGGTACCGCGGAAGGTGGCGGTGCCGCCGGTCACCTGGTAGCCCGGCTTGCCCGCCAGGGCGCAGGCGAGGGTCGACTTGCCCGAGCCGTTCGGCCCCATGAGCGCGTGGACCTCGCCGGCGGGGAGGTGGAGGGTGATCCCATGGAGGATCTCGTTGCCGGAGACGGCGACCTGCAGGTTGTCGATGTTCAGCATGGTGGTTTCCTGGGGAGTGGGTGGGGCCGCTTGGGTGGAGGGCGGGGCGGCGTGGCTCTGCATGGGAACTCGTTCACCCGATCGCATCTTCGAGGCTCACCCCGAGGAGCTTCCGCGCCTCCACCGCGAACTCCATGGGCAGCTCCCTGAAGACCTCTTTGCAGAAGCCGTTCACCAGCATGGAGACCGCCTCCTCCGGGGCGATGCCGCGCGCCTGGCAGTAAAAGAGTTGATCCTCGCCGATCTTCGACGTGGAGGCCTCGTGCTCCACCCGCGCGCTCGGCTCCTTCACCTCGATGTACGGGAAGGTGTGGGCGCCGCAGGTGTCGCCGATCAGCAGCGAGTCGCACTGGCTGTAGTTGCGCGCTCCCGTCGCCCCCTTCGCTACCTTCACCAGGCCGCGGTAGCTGTTCTGGCCCCGTCCCGCGGAGATCCCCTTGGCGAGGATGGTGGAGCGGGTGTTGCGGCCGAGGTGGACCATCTTCGTGCCGGTGTCCGCCTGCTGGTGGTGGTGGGTGAGGGCGACCGAGTGGAACTCACCCACCGAGTCGTCGCCGCGCAGGATGCAGCTCGGGTACTTCCAGGTGATCGCCGAGCCGGTCTCCACCTGGGTCCACGAGATCCGCGACCGCGCGCCGCGGCACTCGCCGCGTTTGGTGACGAAGTTGTAGATGCCGCCCTTGCCCTCGGCGTCGCCCGGGTACCAGTTCTGCACCGTCGAGTACTTGATCCGAGCCTCCTCCTCGGCGATCAGCTCGACCACCGCCGCGTGCAGTTGGTTCTCGTCGCGCATCGGCGCGGTGCACCCCTCGAGGTAGCTCACCTGGCTGCCGCGGTCGGCAATAATCAGGGTGCGTTCGAACTGGCCGGTGGCCGCGGCGTTGATTCGGAAGTAGGTGGAGAGCTCCATCGGGCAGCGCACCTTCGGCGGGATGTAGCAGAACGAGCCGTCGGTGAAGACCGCCGCGTTGAGCGCCGCGAAGAAGTTGTCCGCCGGCCCGACCACCGAGCCGAGGTAGCGGCGCACCAGCTCCGGGTGGCTGCGCACCGCCTCGGAGAAGGAGCAGAAGAGGATCCCCTCCTCGGCGAGCCGGTCCTTGAAGGTGGTGGCCACGGAGACCGAGTCGAAGACCGCGTCCACTGCCACCCCGGCGAGGGCCTCGCGCTCGGCCAGGGGGATGCCGAGCTTGTCGTAGGTGCGCAGCAGCTCCGGGTCGATCGCGTCGCCGGACCGCGTCCCGGCGCGTCGCTTCGGCGCCGAGTAGTAGGTGATCGCCTGGTAGTCGATCGGCGGGTAGTGAACCCAGGCCCAGGTGGGCTCCACCATCGTTTGCCAGTGGCGGAAGGCAGCGAGGCGCCAGGCGAGCAGCCAGTCGGGCTCGCCCTTCTTTTCCGAGATGAGGCGAATCACCGCCTCGTTCAGGCCGGGCGGGACGCGGTCCTCGTCGATGGGGGTGACGAAGCCGTCGCGATACTCCTTGGCCAACAGCGCTTCCACGGATTGCTTGCTATTCATCGCTGCCTCCTTTGCGTGCGCGACGCCGCCACGGGGTGGAGCTCGAGGGGGTGGGTCGAACCATGGAGGGGGCTGGCCGCCACCATGTCCGCCAGGGTCACTCCCTCCAAGGCCGCCTGGACGATCTCGTTGACGCGCATCCACGGGGCGCGGGTGGCGCACGTCGCCTCGTGGTCGCAAAGCCCCTCGCCGTCGCTGCACGCGGTGACCGTCACCGGCCCCTCGAGGGCGGTGATCACGTGCGCGATGGTGATCTCCTCCGGCGGCCGCGCCAGGCGGTAGCCGCCGAGGGCGCCGCGCCGAGATGCCACCAGCCCCTTGCGGGTGAGCCCCTTGAGGAGCTTGGCGACCGTCGGCAGAGGGATGCGGCTCTCCTCTGCCACCTCCGCCGCCGTGTGCAGGCGAAACGGCGCCGCGGCGATCTTCACCATCACCATCGTCCCGTAGTCCGCGAGCTTGCTGATTCGAAGCATGAAGTCCTTCCCGGTCTCGATGTGGGACCACTCTGGTCCTCAACGGGCGAATGGGCAAGCGGGGCGCAGCCGGCCCCAGGCCGGCGACCGTGCGCGATGGAAAGGCAAGGGCGCACGCGGGCGCGGGGGGTGTTGCGGGCGCAGCAATCGGGGAGGGGGCGCGGCCGGGAAGGCGAGCTCGCGCGGAGACGCGGAGGCGCGGAGGGAGGGAGGATGTCTTGTAGAGCGGGCCGCGAATCACTGCGAAGGGGCGCGAATCGGGGAGGGGGGAAGACGAGGAACGGGTAGGAGAAGGTAGAAAGGGGTGGGTGGCGCGGGCGCACCGCCGGCGCGTCGTCGGCGATGTTGCTGGCGACACCTCCCCGCCGTGGCTCGCCCTACTGATGACCGGGGATCTCCGGCATCATCCCGCGATGCCACGCGACAACCTCGACTCGCCGGTGCGGATCGGCTCGGTCACCCTCCCCGGGCGGGTGGTCGCGGCGCCCATGGCGGGGGTCTCCGACCTCCCCTTTCGCGAGCTGGCGCGCGAGCTCGGTGCGGCCATGGTGTGCACCGAGATGGTGAGCGCCGAGGCCCTGGTGCGCCGCTCGGGCCGGACCCGCGCGCTCATGCGCTACGCGGAGGGCGAGCGGCCCGTCTCCATGCAGCTCTTCGGCGGCCGGCCCGCGGTGATGGCGGAGGCGGCGCGCGTGCTGTGCGACCACGGCGTCGATTTGATCGACATCAATATGGGTTGCCCGGTGCGCAAGGTGGTGAAGTCGGGCGCCGGGGCGGCACTCATGCGCGAGCCCACCCAGGCGGCCGCGGTGGTGGCGGCGGTGGTGGCGGCCGCCGATCGGCCGGTGACCGTGAAGATGCGCGCCGGTTGGGACGCCACGTCGATGAACGCGGTGGCGGTGGCGCGCGCCTGCGAGCAGGCGGGGGCGGCGGCGGTCTGTGTCCACGCCCGCACCCGCGGCGATGGCTTTGGCCCGCAGCGCCGCTACGACGTGGTGGCGGCGGTGAAGGCGGCCCTGACCATCCCGGTGATCGGCAATGGTGGCATCGATTCGCCGGCGGCGGCGATGCATGTGCTCGCCGAGTGCGCCTGCGACGCGGTGATGGTGGGGCGCGCCGCCCTCGGCAACCCGTGGATCTTCGCCGCCATCCGCGCCGCCTTGCGCGGCGCGGCCCCGCCGGTGGTGACCCTGGGCGCGCGGCGGCAGGCGTTGCTCCGCCACCTGGCGCGCGCGGTGGAGGTCCACGGCGAGCAGCTCGCGGTGCGCCGGATGCGCAAACACCTGGCGTGGTACCTCCACGGCCTGCGCGACGGTCATCGGGTGAAGGAGGCGCTCCAGCGGCTCGACTCCGCCGCCGAGGTGGCCGCGGCGGTGGCACGCTACTTCGACCGGCTTGCCACGGTGGAGGCCACCAGCGGGTGCGCGGCGGTGGAGGTCGGGGAATGAGCAGGGTGTTTGTGCTGGACGAGGGTGGCGCGCCGCCCTCCCTCTTGGAGGGGGTTATCGACTCCCCGCCCGGTGCCCCGGTAGCGCGCTGTTTCGACCGCCGGGCGGCGGCCGCGATCGAGGGGGCGGCGGATGGCGCGGCCCGGGCGATCGCCTTGGAGGGCGCGCGGTGAGCGACCCGGCCGCCTTGGCAGGCAGTGACCGTGGCGAGGCGGCGTGGGAGGCGCTCTTCGATGGCTTGCCGGTGGCGGTGGTGGCGGTGGATCGCCACGGCGGGGTGGTGGCGTGGAACCAGGGGGCGGTGGGGTTGATCGGGTCGTCGCGCCGCCTGGCGCGCGGTCAACCAGTCGCGGCGGCGATGGGGCTGGATTTCGACGTGGGGGCGGCGGTGGCGCGGGTGGTGGCGGAGGGGACGGTCTACCTGCGCCGTGACGCCCGCCTGCTCCTCGGGCCGGATCACGAGCGGGGGGTGGCGGTGCGCATCGGCCCGGTGGCGGCCGCGGCGGAGGGTTCGGCGGCCGCGGTCCTGCTGATCGACGACGAGGGGTCGTTCCAGCGCGAGGTGGAGCGGACCCGCCAGGCGGGGAGGCTGGAGGCCCTCGGGACCATGGCCGCAACCCTCGCCCACGAGGTCCGCAACCCCCTTGGGGCGATCCGCGGCGCGGCGCAGATCCTGGCCACCGTCTGTGACGATTCCGATGGGCGCGAGGGGATCGCGGTGATCCTGCGCGAGGCGGATCGGTTGGCGCGACTCGTGGAACAGGTCCTCGGGGTGGCGCGCGCGGGGGCCACGGTGGTGCGGCCGGTGAACATCCACCGGGTCCTCGATCGGGTCGTGGAGCTGCTTGTCTTGGAGCGTCCCATCGACCCCCTGGCGGTGGTGGCGCGCGAGTACGACCCGTCTCTGCCGGAGGTGGTGGGGAGCGAGGATCGCCTGGTGCAGCTCTTCTACAACCTGGCGAAGAACGGTCTCGAGGCGTCCCCCGCGGGCATCCCCGTGGTCTTCCGTACCCGCCTGTCGCCGGTGCGCGTGCGCCGCGGCAAGGAGGGGGCGCGGCGCCTGAGCGTCGCGGTGATTGACCGCGGCGCGGGGCTGACGGAGGCGGCGCGGGAGAGCCTCTTCACCCCCTTCTTCACCACCAAGGAGGGCGGCACCGGCCTCGGCCTCGCCCTGTGCGCGCGCATCGTTGAGGAGCACGACGGCGAAATCGAGGTGCGGCCCCAGCGCGGCGGTGGCACCCGCGTGGAGGTGTGGCTGCCGCTGGTGTAGGAGGGTGGCGGACTGGGTCGAGCGCCTGGGGAGGCAAGGGTGGGTGCGCCCGAATTGGGGCGCGGGGAAAGCGGGCCGCCAATGGAGGCCTATCCGCGCCTACGAAGGCGCAGGGTGGTTCGCCGTCGCTGCGGTACAACGCGCCTTCCGGCTCCGCCGAGCGCCAACTCAAGCCGCGTGGGCCGTCGCCTTCCCGTTATTGATTCGCGCCCCTTCCTGATTCGCGCCCGTGCGCGTGATTTGCGGCAATACCCAAAAACCATTTTCAATGGCTTGATCCGGCGGGAGCGCCCCCTACCCAACCGCCCGCGCCTCTCTGTCACCGTGAGTCTTACGGGTGCCTCGTGGCTGCGTCGCCAACCTCCGCGCCACCTAGTGAGGGAGCTGAGTGGTATGTGCGATCTCTGTGCCCAGTGTGGCCTGCCCGTGGGACGCCGCCCGCTGCGCGGCCGTGTGCGCGGCGCGGAGGCCGCCTTCTGCTGCTACGGCTGCTACCTGGTGATGCGGGTTAGCGGCGAGCCCGGGGTGCGCGGTGTGGCCCAGGGGCTGGTTCTGCGCCTCGGCCTCGGGTTGTTTTTCGCCCTCAACGTGATGGTCTTCTCCCTCGCCCGCTACGGCGGCCACTTCGCCATCCCCGCCACCTTGCTCGGCGCGGAGGTAGATGCGGCGCGTTTCAACCTCCTGCTCGAGTACATCCTCCTCGCCTTCGCCACCCCGGTGGTCCTCCTCATCGGCCTGCCCATGGTGCGGCGCCTTGGCTCGGAGATCGTCCACCTGGCGTTTTCCATCGACTCTTTGGTGGCGATCGCCACCTTCGCCGCCTTCGCCCTGTCCGTGCGTACCACCCTGACCGGCGGCGGCCAGGTCTACTACGACACCGCCTGCTGGCTCTTGGTGCTGATCACCCTCGGCCGCTATCTGGAGGCGCGGGCGAAGGTGCGCACCACCGGCGCGGTGGAATCCCTTCTCGCCCTGGCGCCACCCACCGCGCGGCGGAGGCGGGCGGACGGCGGACTCGAGGAGGTGGCGGCGGCGAGCCTCGTCCCCGGGGAGGTGATCGAGGTGCGGCCAGGGGAGGGGATTCCGGCGGACGGCGTGGTCCTCGAGGGGGCGGGCACGGTGGATCGCGCTCCCCTCACCGGCGAGGCGACGCCGGAGGCGGTGCGGGCGGGGGTTCCGGTCCATGCCGGCACCACCAGCATCGACGCCGCCTTCACCGCCCAAATCTCCGTGCCCCCCGGGGCGCGCCTCTTGGACCGCATCGCCAAGCTCATGGAGGAGGCCAGGGCGGCGCGTGGCCCGCGCCAGCGCCTCGCCGATCACGTCGCCGCGTGGGTGGCGCCGGTGGTGGTGGGGCTGGGGGTCGCGACGTTCTTCTACTGGCGCGGCCGGGTGGGGGTGGAGGTGGCGCTCCTGCGGATGCTGGCGGTGTGGGTGATCGCCTGCCCCTGCGCCCTCGGTATCGCCACCCCGATGGCCCTCTGGGTGGGGCTCGGGGTGGCCGCGCGTAACGGCCTGCTGATCCGCACCGCCGCCGCTTTGGAGGCGGTGAATGCGATCGACACGGTCTGTTTCGACAAGACCGGCACCCTCACCGCCGCCACCTTGGAGGTGGCAGAGGTGCGGGTGGGTCGCGGTGTCGGCGAGGGTGAGATGCGCCGCGCCTTGGCGGCCCTGGAGGCGCGTTCGGAGCATCCGGTGGGCCGTGCGCTGGCGGCGTGGGCGGGGGGTAGTGCACCGGCGGCGGAGCTGCGCACGGTGGTGGGGGCGGGGGTCGCCGGGCGGGTCGACGGCGTGTTGTGGCGCGCCGGCAGCCGCCGCTGGCTCGCCGCCGAGAGGGTGGCCTTAGAGCCTGCCGGACTTTGTCGCGATCGACTACGAAGAGCGGAACCAGGCTCGGATCGTCGGCCCGGATCGGGCCTCGTCCTTCATGACCGAGTCCCACCTAGCCCTACGAATGGGTCGCGATCCGGACTCGAGCCCGCTGGCTTGCGCCACGATCGACAGGGTTCGACACGGGCCGTGGGCGCGGCGCTCGCCCCTCTGCAGCCGGGCCGCTGGGTCTATCTCGCCCGCGACGGCGAGGAGTGCGCGGCGGTGCGCCTCGCCGAGCAGCTCGCCCCGCACGCGGCCGAGGCGGTGGCGCGGCTGGCGGCGATGGGCGTCTCCCTCCATCTCCTTTCCGGCGACGAGCCGGGAGCGGTGGAGGCGGTGGCCGGCCGCCTGGGGGTCCCGTTCACCGTCCACGCGGGGCTGCTGCCGGACGAGAAGATCAACGCGATCGAGCAGCTCGTGGCCGCCGGGCGCCACCCCCTCATGGCCGGCGACGGGATCAACGACGCCCCGGCGCTGGCCGTCGCGCCGCTGGGGATGGCGATGGCGGGCGGGACCGACCTCTCCCGCAATGCCGCCGACGTCATCGCCCTGCACGACGACCTCCGCCTCGTGCCCGACCTCCTCGCCCTCGGTCGCCGCGTCCACCAGACCTTGATCGCCAACCTCCTCTGGGCCTTTTCCTACAACTTTCTCGGCGTCATCCTCGCCGCCGCCGGCCGCCTCTCTCCGGTCTTCGCCGCCAGCGCGATGTTCATCTCCTCCCTGCTGGTGATCGCCAACTCGCTCAGGCTCAACCGCTGGCGGCCCGCGGGAGATTAGCCAAGCAACATCTCGAATGCGGGAGCAAGATCGCAACATCTCGAAGCCAAGGGTTCCTTGGGAAGGTGTGGGGTTGCAGGAAGAGATCGCCTTTGATGGGTTCTGATGCCATGGATCGCCATGTGTAGCCGCGCATTGTCGACGGGTCCGCTACCCCTCGTGTTGCGCATCGCTCGTCTATTCGTGGTTGGTTGTTTGGCGCTACCTCCTTTGCATGCCCAGGCGAGCAGCCTGGAAATACCCCTGCGCATACCCCTGGAGCCAATCCGCCAAGCCCTTAGCGCGCAGCTTGCGACGTCGGCTGAGACCCCGAATGTGATCTACGAGGAGGGTTCATGTAGTTACCTGCACCTCGAGGCCCCGCGCCTCGAGGCCCATGACGGGCAGTTGCGTTTTGTCGGCCCTGGCGCAGCGGCGTTGGGTGGTGAGCTGTTCGGCACCTGTCACAGCGCCACCGCCTGGCAGGGCTCCATGGAATTCACCCTCGTACCGCTACTCGACAGCACGGGTGGCATGCACCTGCGGATTATCGATTCCAAACTCACCGACGCCAGCGGAGAGAGCGCGCCGAGGTTGGGTTTCATCTGGGAGTTGACCAAACGCTACCTCCATCCACGCATGGAACAGTTCAGCTATGACGTTGGTACATCGCGCGACGCCCTGCTCGCGGTTCTACGCGCGGCGGCCCCACCGGAACACCGCGCCGAGCTGGAACAGGCTCTACGTCGAGTGCAGGTGCTGGAACCACGCATCGAGGCCCGGGACATCGTGGTGCCGATCACCTTTGTTTTACCGGAAGCTTGGTTGGCGCCACCACCAGCGGCGACCTCGGCGGAAGCACCTCTGACCGAAACCGAACTCGATGTCTTGGACAAGACACTGCAGCCATGGGATGCATTCCTGGTCTACAGCATCAAACAGATTGCGCTCGACAGCGACAATGAAATACTACGAAAACGTCTTTTTGAGTTGCTGCTGAACAGCCGGTATCGCTTGACAGATATTCTCTCCGGTGAGCAACCGACCGCCGGCGATCCGGTCCGTGCCCTGTTCGTGTCGACCTGGAACGATCTGCGGACGCTCCTCGCCGATGCCCAACATGAAGGCTTGCTCGATACTGGGCTGCTGCGCTATGCCGCCTTCATTAATGCCGGTGATGCCTTGACGGCCCTGGACCACGCGGCGCCCGGGCTTGGCATGCACCTTTCCATTGATGGGCTGCGACGTTTGGCGCACAGCCTGCGTCCGGATGATCTCGCGGATTCGCTTGCCTACGATCAGAAGATCGATCCACTCCTACGCCAACTATTCGACGTCGACGAACTACCTGTACCCGCGCCTAACCCCGCGCCCGAGCCGCCCCCACCGCCGGAACAGAGCTGGCTGGATATCTTTGTGACCTCAGCCCATGCCTCGGATACGGTCGAGCAGGTTGCAGGCCTACCGGCGCTGGACCGCTGGGTACCCGGAGAGGACGAACTCGATGCGTATGAGCAGCGGTTGTCATCCTTGTTGGAGCAGAGCGCAACGGCGGAGTTGCAGCGTATCGGGGTCGACGCACCCTACGATCAGATTTTCCGAAACCTGATACCGACCACGGCGATGATTGAGAGTTGCTGGCATCAGTATGTGCTTCGTGCCGGCGAGATTAGCTATCTGCGCTCCCAGGCCGGCAGTGTTGGCCTCATGCAGATCAACCAGCATGTTTGGCGCGGCTTTTATGATGTTGAACGCCTAAAGTGGGATACCGCCTACAATGCCCGTGCGGGTACGCAGGTCCTGATGCGCTACATGAAGGACTACGCCATCGCCTACGCTAACCGCAGCGGCGATCTCAATCATATTCCGCGCGCCACCTATTCGGTGTATAATGCGGGCCCGCGTGCTATGGGTCGTTTTAATAATCCGAATAGCTCCAAACGTGAACAACGCGTCGATCAGAAGCTCTGGACCATCTATCAAGGTATCGCGGCGGGTGGCCACGTGGACGTGAACAGTTGCAGCGTCACGCCCGCCGCGGTGACGCAGTGAGATAAGGGCCGTTTGTAGGGGCTTCTCCCGGCACAACGGTGTGGCTGCATTCCCGGAGGTCACCGCTTCAGACTGTTGAAGTCGTTGCTCCAACCTCCCGTGCTACTCCCACTCGATCGTTCCCGGTGGCTTGGAGGTGATGTCGTAGCAGACGCGGTTGATGCCGCGGACCTCGTTGATGATCCGGTTGGCGATCCGCGCTAGCAGCTCATGGGGGAGCTCGACCCAGTCGGCGGTCATGCCGTCTTTGGAGTGGACGCAGCGGACCACGCAGGCGTTTTCGAAGGTTCGGGCGTCGCCCATCACCCCCACCGTGTGAACCGGCAAGAGGACCGCGAAGGCCTGCCAGATCTGGTCGTAGAGGCCCGCGGTGCGGATCTCTTCCTGGACCAGGGCGTCCGCTTGGCGGAGGATCGCGAGCCGCTCGCGGGTGACCTCGCCGAGGACGCGGATGGCGAGCCCTGGGCCGGGGAAGGGGTGACGGCCGACGATCTCCTCCGGCAGGCCGAGCTCGCGGCCGAGCTCGCGCGCCTCGTCCTTGAATAGCTCGCGCAGGGGCTCGATGAGCTCGAAGCCGAGCTCCTCCGGTAGGCCGCCGACGTTGTGATGGCTCTTGATGATCGCGGAGGCGTTGCCGCGCACCGGCACCGACTCGATCACGTCCGGGTAGAGGGTCCCCTGGGCGAGGAAGTCGAAGGGGCCGGCGCGCTCGGTCTCGCGGCGGAAGGTGGCGATGAACTCGTGGCCGATGAGCTTGCGTTTCTTTTCCGGGTCGGTGACCCCGGCGAGCTGGTCGAGATTGCGCGCCGCCGAGTCGGCGACGACCAGGGGGATGTGGAGGTAGTCACGGAAGGCGGTGGCCACCTGCTCCGCCTCGCCCGCGCGCAGCATGCCGTTGTCGACGAAGATGCAGGTGAGTTGGTCGCCGATCGCGCGATGCAGCAGCAGCGCCACCACCGACGAATCGACGCCGCCGGAGAGGGCGCACAGGACCCGTCGGTTGCCGACCCGCGCGCGGATCGCCGCCACCTCCGTGTCGATAAAGGAGGCCATGGTCCAGGTTGGAGAACAGCCGCAGGCGCGGTAGACGAAGTTCTCCAGCATCGCCGTGCCGTTGAGGGTATGGACCACCTCCGGGTGAAACTGGACGCCGAACCATGGCTGGCTCTCGTGGGCAATGGCGGCAAACGGCGCGTTGGCGGTGGTGGCGATCGGGTGGAAGTGGGCGGGCGGAGTCTCGATGCGGTCGCCGTGGGACATCCACACCCGCTGCGGCGTGGTCAGACCGGCGAACAGGGGGGCATCGCGCTGGATCTCGATCTCGGCGCGACCGAACTCGCGCCGAGCCGAGGGGGCGACCTCACCCTTGAGGGTGTGGACGAGCCACTGCATGCCGTAGCAGATGCCGAGGATCGGGATCCCGAGATCGAGTAGCACGGGGTCGGCCATGGGGGCGTCGTGCTCGTAGACCGAGGCGGGGCCGCCCGAGAGGATGATGCCGCGAGGGGCAAAGGCGCGGATCCGCTCGATGTCCGCGGTGTACGGCCAGATCTCGCAGTAGACCCGCGCCTCGCGCACGCGCCGGCCAATGAGCTGGGTGGTCTGGGAACCGAAGTCGAGGACGAGGATGCGCTGGTCGTGCATGGGGCCCGGGGGGTGAAGGGGAGGGAAGGGTGATCGTGGAATGGGGTGGCTACGGTGGATGGTTCATGCGCCGACCGCCCCGACGCCTGGGTGCGGTGGCTTTTCTCGCCACTGCGCCCGGCGGCGGCACTCTAGGGGCTCGGCACGGCGGTGAAAAGCAGGCCGCCCTGCGCGGCGAATCGCGGTGCGGCGGGTGTCACGGTTCCCGGGCGTCATCGAGGTCCAGCGCTCGGGAAGGCCCGCAATCCCCCGGCGCTCTTGGCTTGGGCGACGCGCAATTGGCGAGGCGATCAAGGCAAAAAAAACGGGCGGCCCGGTGACCCGGACCGCCCGTGCTGCGTGTGGTGCGCGGTGGCGGTTACTCGCCGGTCGCCGCGCGGTGGAGCTTGATCTCCACCTTCTCTTCCAAGGTGGCGTAGTACCGCTTGAGGATCTCCACCACCTCGGGACGGGAGAACTCGGGCGGGACGTCCTCGCCCTCGGAGAGCATCTTCCGCATCTTCGTCCCAGAGAGGAGCATCCGATCCTCCTTGCCGTGCGGGCAGGTCTTCATCGACGCCATGCCATCGCACTTCTTGCAGTAGAAGGTCCAGTCGATCTTCATCGCCTGGGTCTCCATGGCGCCCTTGGGGATCTCCTCGAAGATCTTGTGGGCGTCGAAGGGGCCGTAGTAGTCGCCGACGCCCGCGTGGTCCCGTCCGACGAGGAGGTGGGAGCAGCCGTAGTTCTGCCGGAAGAGGGCGTGGAGCAACGCCTCGCGCGGACCGGCGTAGCGCATGTCCAGCGGATAGCCCGCCTGCACGTAGGTGTCCTTCACGAAGTAGTTCTCGGTCAGGGCGTTGATGCAGTCGCGGCGCACGTCCGCGGGGATGTCACCCGGCTTGAGCTTGCCGAGGAGCTGGTGGATGAGGACGCCGTCGGTGATCTCGATGGCGATCTTCGCCAGGTACTCGTGGGAGCGGTGCATCGGGTTGCGGGTCTGGAAAGCCGCCACCGTGTTCCACCCCTTCGACTCGAAGATGGCGCGGGTCTGGGCCGGGGTCATGTAGATCCCCTTGAACTCGGTAGGGAAGCTCCCCTCGGAGAGGACCTTCACCGGCCCGGCGAGGTTCACCTCCTCCTGCTCCATCACCTTGGCGACCCCGGGATGCTCCATGTCCGTGGTCTTGAAGACGCACTGGCACTCGTGGGCCTTGTCGATGGTGTACTTCTCCGTGACCTTCATGGTCCCCATGATCTCGCCGCTCTCCTCCTCCACCAGGGCGATCTCCTCGCCGAGCTTGATGGAGTCCGCCTTGCCCTGGGTGGTGGAGAGGGTGATCGGGATCGGCCAGAAGAGGCCGTTGGCCATCTGGTAGCGGTCGCACACCCCCTGCCAATCCCCCTTGGTCATGAACCCTTCCAGGGGGGTGAAGCCGCCGATCCCCATCATGATGAGGTCGCCGGTCTCGCGCGAGGTCATCTTCACCTGGGTGAGCCCCTGCGCCTTTGCCAACTCCTTCTTTTGGGCATTGCCGGTCAGAAGCAGGGGTTTGAGATCACCTCCACCGTGCGGTCGAACGAGGGCCATGAGCTTTCTCCTTGTGAACCCGAGGGGGGTGGTCGCGGCAGGCAGACCACCGCCCCGATTGAACAAAAAGGCCGCGGCAGGGAAGCATGGAGGGGGCTTGTGGGTCAACCCGGAAACGGTGTCCGTGGCCGCAGGCGCGGACCTTTGCGGCGTTGCGGCAGGCGTGGCCTGGCCCGCGCGACGTGGCCGCCTTGCATTGGCGTGGGGAGCCTGGCTATCGTCCCGGACGATTCGGATGAATGGTGTCCGATTCCTCTGCGGAGGCCCTCCCCGATGCGTCTTACCAAGGCTGGAGACTACGCCATGCGCGGGCTGATCTATCTCGCCCGCCGGCCGCAGGGGGAGTTTTCCCTGGTGGGGAACATCGCCGCTGCGATGGAGGTTCCGGAGAGCTTCCTCGCGAAGATTTTTCAGAATCTGGCGCGCGCCGGTTTGGTGCGCTCCAACCGCGGCTACGGCGGCGGTTACTGCCTGGCGCGGCCGGCGGCGGCGATCACCCTTTTGGAGGTGATCGAGTGCGTGGAGGGGCCGATTGTGTTCAACGACTGCACCGACCCGCACGCCGCCGAGGACGAGACGATGGCCTGTACCTCCGCCTGCGGCGCCCAAGGGGTGTGGCAAGAGGTGCAGGAGGCGGTCCGCGCCATCCTGGAAAAAAAGACCATGGACGAGCTGGCCGCCACCGCCGCGCTGCCCGGTTCCGTTGCTCAGCCGATCACCCTCGGGCCGCGGCGCTTCGCCCGCCCAGGCCGGTAGCCACCCCAGTCCATTCACCCCGCTTCCCACACCGGATCGATTCGCAGGAGAGATTTGATGGCCACCACCCAGACCCCTGCCCCCCCGCGTCGCATCTACATGGACCACGCGGCCACCGCCCGCCCCCTGCCCGAGGTGGTGGCGGCGATGCTCCCGTACCTGGCGGAGGAGTACGGCAGCCCGCAGTCGTTCCACCGCCAAGGCAGCGGTCCGGCCCACGCCCTCAAGCGGGCGCGCGAGCAGGTGGGGGGTCTGATCGGGGCGCCGGCGAGCCAGATCACCTTCACCAGCGGCGGCATCGAGGCGAACAACCTGGCGGTGAAGGGGGCGGCGCTGGCGTATGAGCGGCGCGGCAAGCACATCGTCACCACCGAGGTGGAGCACTACTCGGTCCACCACTCGGTGAAGTTTCTGGAGAAGCTTGGCTTCGAGACCACCTTGGTGAAGGTCGACGGCTACGGCCGGGTCGACCCGCAGGCGGTGGTCGACGCCCTGCGCGACGACACGATCTTGGTGAGCGTGCAGCTTGCTAACCAAGAGGTGGGGACCCTTCAGCCGGTGGCTGAGGTGGCCCGCCTGGTGAAGGCGCACAACAAGCAGATCATCGTCCACACCGACGCCACCTACGCGGTAGGGCAGATCCCGGTGGACGTGGCCACCCTCGGCGTCGACCTCCTCTCCCTCACCGCCCATCGCTTCTACGGCCCGAAGGGGGCCGGCGCCTTGTACGCCGGCAAGGGGGTGCGCCTGACGCCGCTGATCCACGGCGGGGTGCAGGAGAACGGCAAGCGCGCCGGCACCGAGAATGTCCCGGCGATTGTCGGCCTCGGGGTCGCCGCTGAGCGCGCCGCCGCGGAGATGGAGGCGCGGGTCGAGAAGGTCCGCGGCCTGCGCGATCGGCTGGAGCGTGGCCTCCTCGAACGGATCGAAAACGTGCAGGTGAATGGCCACCCCAGCGAGCGGCTGCCCGGCTACCTCGACCTCTCCATCGAGGGGATTGAGGGGGAGGGGACCTTGGTACGCCTCGACCTCGACGGCATTGCCGTCGCCTCGGGCTCGGCGTGCGCCTCCATGGCCCTGAAGGGGTCGCCGGTGCTGCACGCGATCGGCGTCGACGAGGTCCTCGCCCAGGGCTCCATCCTCATCACCCTCGGGATCGACAACACCGACGCCGACATCGACGACGCCCTGGAGGAGATCCCCAAGGTGGTGGCGACCCTGCGCGCCATGTCGCCTATCTACGGCAAGCGGAAGCACTACTTCCGCTGACCGCGCCCCTGGACTCGGGATGACCACGATGCAGACCACAGAAAAACGGCTGGCCGACCGCCGGCGTCTTCTCCACCCACCGGGAGGAGCGGGCTCCTACCCGCCCCCCCTGGCCGCCGCTGGCTGGTCGGGCCTGTTGCGCCGGCAGGAGCCGGCTCTTCCCTGAACGAGATCCACCCTCCCTAACCCCCAAGGAGTCCCCCATGCAGCACACCGACTACAGTGCCAAGGTGATCGACCACTTCATGAACCCCCGCAACATGGGCGAGCTTGCCGGGGCGAACGCCGTGGGCACGGTGGGCAGCCCCGCCTGCGGCGACATGATGGACATCTACCTGAAGGTCGAGGGCGACCAGATTGTCGACGCCTCGTTCAAGACCTTCGGCTGTACCGCCGCGATCGCGAACAGCTCGATGATGACGGAGATGGTCAAGGGAATGAGCCTCCAGGATGCGGAGAATCTGAAGAATCGCGACATCGAGGCCGCCCTCGACGGCCTCCCGCCGCACAAGATCCACTGCTCCACCCTCGCCGCCGACGCCCTCCACGAGGCGATCAAGAGCTACAAGGAGCGCCAGGGTGCGACCCAGGGCAAGGTGGCGGCGTCATGAGCGAGGCCCCGCTCGCGGTGGACGGCGAGCTCGACACCTTCGGCATGTGCTGCCCGATGCCCATCTACGCCACCTCCCAGAAGTTGAAGGAGCTGGCCGCCGGGCAGGTACTCAAGGTCTCCTCCGACGACCCGGGGTTCCTCAAGGACCTGCCGGCGTGGTGCAAGCAGACCGGCAACCCGTGTTTGCGGATCGGTGAAGAGGAGTCCGGGGAGTACGTGGGGTACGTGTGCAAGCAATAGCTTTATTCACCCGCCTGGCTCCTCTACCCTCCCCGGGCCGCACATCGCGCGCAAGCGATGGCTCGAAACCTACAGGAGGTGTCCACGGTGGAAGCTCAGAAGAAGGTGCTCATCATCCAGACCAGCGGCCTGAAGACACCCGAGCGGATTCCCGCCCCCTTCTTCATCGCCACCACCGCCGCGGCGATGGACATGGACGCCACCGTGGTCTTCACCATGCAGGGCGCCTCCATTGTCCGGAAGGGTGCCGCGGAGCGGACCCGGATCAAGGAGGGTGGGGCCACCATCGCCTCCTTCCTAGACCAGGCGATCGAGAGCGGGGTGAAGCTGATGGTGTGTCATCAGGCCCTGGACTTGGTGGGGATGGAGCCGGACGACTGCATCGAGGCGGTGCAGGAGGTGGTCGGCGCCGCCGCGATGCTCGACATGGCGCTCGAGTCGGACATCGTCCTCACCTTCTGACGATCGCGCTCGCGCCGCGGGGCAGCTCAAGCGGGCGAAGCGTCGCGTGGGCCCCGCGGGCAGGCAAAAGCGGTGGACCACCACCACGTCGCCATCGCCCTAATCAGTCGCCACGGCCGCTGGCTGGTGCAGCAGCGGCGCGCCGGCGTCCCTCTCGCTGGGAGCTGGGAGTTTCCTGGCGGCAAGGTGGAGGCGGGCGAGAGTGGGGCGACCGCCCTCCTGCGTGAGGTGATGGAGGAGGTCGGGATGGCGGTGACGATCGACCGCGCCCTACCTCCGCTGACCCACGACTACGCCGACCGGCGGGTCACCCTCCACCCCTTCGTCTGCACTGCCACCGATGCGCCGGTGGCGTGCGAGGGCCAGCTCCTCCGCTGGGTGACGGCGGAGGAGCTGGCCAACCTAGAGATCCCGGCCGCGAACCGCGCCCTCCTTTCCCACCTGCAAGCAGGGGAGGGCGCGCGCTAACAGGCGCCTACTCCGCCTGCCCGGCCGGTGGCTCGGCGGCGTCATCGACCATCGGCGCCTCTTCGTTCATCCCCTGCTCGCCCGCACCCTCCAGGGGCGCCGCCGGGGCGCTCGGCGCCTCGCTCGACTCCACCTTCACCTCCGCCTTCTCGACGATCGCGTCGTAGTGGTACCCCATGCCGAGGTCCTTGTCGCTGGCGAGGGTGCCCACCACCAGGACCGTGTCGCCGACCTTGGTGGAGGCGTCGCTGGTGATCACCAGGTCATTCGTCCCGTTGTCCCCGGTGCCGTCTTGGATGTGGTACCAGTTGGTCCCCATCACCCCCTGCATCGCCTTCACCACCTTGCCGCGCACGGTGACGCTCTTGCCGGCGAGATCGGTCCGCTGGGCGAAGATGTCACGGACGGTGAGGCCGCCCTCGGCGGGCGTGATCGAGCCGGGGGCGACGGTCACTGAGGCTGGGGTGGACTCCTGTGCCGGGTGCATCCCCGGGGCCATGACGCCCGGAGCGCCGGCGGCGGGCGCGGTGTTCGGCAGGGTGTTCACCTGCGCCGGCGGGGTCGGGGCGGCGGGGGTGGCCGGAATGACCGGGGCTTCCATCGCCTCGGGTGGCTCGGCCGTGGGGGTCGAGCCACCCTCAACCTCCTCCTTGGAGGGGACACCACGGTTACAGGCGGTGGCGAGGGTGAAGGTGAGGGCGAGCAAGAGGAGAGCGAGACGAGTCACGGGGAACCTCCAGGGACGTGGTGAAAACGATAGGTTGTGTGCGAGAGTGCACCGAGCAGGGGCGCAGGTTACCGCCGGCAATAAAAGTCCATCAAGGCCACCCATGACACCGATCTCATCCCCCTTCCCGTCCCGCCTTCGCCGGTGGTTTTTCCTCCTCACCCTCCTCGCCGTTGCCCCCGGCTGCGGCTACAACGCGATCATCACCCACGACGAGGCGGTGAAGCAGGCGTGGGCGGACGTGGAGGCGACCTACCAGCGGCGTTCCGACCTTATCCCCAATCTGGTGCAGACGGTGAAGGGGTACGCCGCCCACGAGCGCGAGACCCTGGAGGCGGTGACCGAGGCCCGTGCCCAGGTGGGACAGGTGAAGGTGAGCGCCGAGGAGCTCTCCGACCCGGCGAAGGTGGCCGCCTTCCAGTCCGCCCAGGCGGGGATGGGCTCCGCCCTGGCGCGCCTGTTGGTGGTCGCCGAGCGCTACCCGGAGCTGAAGGCGGACGCCAACTTCCGCGACCTCCAGCACCAACTCGAGGGGACGGAGAACCGAATCAACGTCGCCCGCCAGCGGTACAACCAGGCGGTGGCCACCTTCAACGCCGCGATCCGCACCTTTCCGAACAACCTCACCAATCGCCTCCTCCTCCACCTCACCGCCAAGGAGGGGTTCAAGGCGGAACCCGGTGCGGAGGTGGCGCCGAAGGTGACGTTCTAGCCAGCGCGCCGCAACCCCACGGGTGGGTCGCGCACCGGATGGAGTGGATGGGTCCGGCAAGCGCCCGCGTGCGGTGCGCGGGGCGCGCCTCTCCTTGCGGCTGGCGATTGCGGCGCAACGCCACGGGGGGAGCGGCGGGGGTGACCGTCAACGGTCCGCCGGGTGATCTGCCGGGCAAGCGGCGCTGGCCAGGCGCGCGCAAGCCCAACGCGACCCACCCCAAGACCCGTTGCCCCAGGCGTGCGGAGGCTCAGGGGGTGCTGCGATCGACCCGCTGTTGGCAGTACGCGTACAGCGCGTCGTAGACGATCCACTGGGCGGCGTTGATCTGGTGATCGTCCGCGTAGCCGAGGTGGCGAAACCCCTCGGCGATCGCCTTGAGCCCCGCGGCCTCGGGCTGGTTCCAGAGGGCATTGTCGGTATCCGCGCCGTTGACGATCTTGGCCAGCAGCACGATCGCCGGGTCCGCCATCAGGTCGTACTTCTTCACGATCGCGTCAAAGGAGCACTCCCTTCCGTGGTGGCCCAGCTCGACGCCGGCCACGTCGTAGGGGATCGCACCCTCTTGCCGCGCGACCTCCAGCACCTGCTCGGCCGGCACAAAGACGAACTCCGCCGCGGGATCGACAAACTTGGCGATCAGCCAGGGGCAGGCCACCCGGTCGACCTTGACGTGCTCGCGTGTGACCCACTTCATGATTTGCTCCTTGGGTGGTGGGCGGGCAACCCCGCCAAGAGCGGGGCGCCGGGCGCCACTCAGCCGATTAGGGTCTCGATCAAGCCGGCGGCCCCGCAGGCGCCGATCACCGGGATGATGCCGACCTTGAACCGCCACAACGCCACGAAGGCGGCGACGCTGATCGCGCCCGCGACCCACTCGAAGGGGGCCGCGAACCCCTGCGGCCAGAGGACGTGGTAGGCGAAGAAGAGCGCGAGGTTGAGCACCACCCCGACCACCGCGGCGGTGATGCCGGTCAGCGGCGCGGTGAGTTTGACCTCGTGGCGGCTTGCCTCCACCGCCGGCGCGCCGGCCAGGATGAAGAGAAACGACGGCAGGAAGGTGAAGTAGGTGGCGATTCCCGCGCCCGCGGCCCCGGCCAGGGCCAGGTGCGTGGGACCGAAGAGCGCCCGGGTCCAGCCGCCGACGTAGCCCACGAAGGCGACGATCATGATCAACGGGCCGGGGGTGGTCTCGCCGAGGGCCAGACCGTCGACCATCTGCGCGCCGGTGAGCCAGTGGAACTGCGAGACGCCGCCTTGGTAGACGTAGGGCAGGACCGCGTAGGCGCCGCCGAAGGTGACCATCGCCGCCTTGGTGAAGAACCAGCCCATCCGGGTGAGGGTGGAGTCCCCACCGTAGAGAGCCACCAGCACCGCCATCACCCCCGCCCACAACCCGAGGCCGATGAGCAGGTAGTGGCTCAGCCGCACCCAGGAAAGGCGCGCCCGGTCCGGCAGCGGCGTGTCGTCGTCGATGAGCGCCGGGCCGTAGCCGTTGCCCGCGAGCCCGTGGCCGCCGCCTCCGCGGAACCAGTCGGGGGCGACCTGGCCGCCGATGAAACCGATGGTCCCGGCCCCGACCACGATGGCGGGGAAGGGGACGTGGAGGGCGAAGATGGCGACGAAGGCGGCGGCCGCCATCGCCCACAAGACGCCATTCGTCAGGGTCCGGGAGCCGATGCGATAGGCGGCGAACAGGACGATGGCGGTCACCGCCGGCTTCATCCCATACAACAGGCCGGCGACCACCGGGACCTTGCCCCAGGCCAGGTAGACCCAGGTCAGCCCCATGAGGATGAACAGGGACGGAAGGACAAAGAGCGTCCCGGCGAGGATCCCGCCCCAGGTACCGTGCATCAGCCAGCCGATGTAGGTGGCGAGCTGCTGCGCCTCCGGGCCGGGGAGGACCATCGCGTAGTTGAGGGCGTGCAGGAAGCGGCGCTCGGAGATCCAGCGGCGCCGCTCCACCAGCTCCTGGTGCATCATGCTGATCTGGCCGGCGGGGCCGCCGAAGCTGATGAACCCCAGCTTCAGCCAGTAGAGGAAGGCCGCGTGCAGGGAGACCGCGGCAGGGGTGCCACGCTCCACGGTCGCGGTGGGGTAGGGGATCGACACGGTGTCTCCTTGATCAGGGTGAGATCAGGCCGTCGCGGCCGGTGGTGTACAGGGCGTCCAGCACCGGGGCCATGGCGGCGAGCAGGTGGTCGTCATCGGGGGCGTGCTGGCGGCAACCGGCGAGGATCGCCTCGAAGCCGGCCCCCTCCGCCACCGGCGGCCCCCCCGCGTCCAGGTAGTGGACCAGCTCCGCCAGGCGGGTGAGTCCCGGGTCGGACTCGAGACCGAAGCTCGCTATGAGCACCTCGAAGGTGACCCGCTCGCCGATGTGGGTGAAGGTGGCGCCGTCGAAGTCGAAGCCGACCACCTTCGCCGATCGGGCGGCCACCTTCTTCAGCCAGACGAACCGTGGCTGCGGGTCGATGAACCGCTGGATAAGCCAGGCGCTGGCCACCCGATCGACCCACAGCCCGGCGCGGGTTGCCCAGGTGCGACCGTGAAAGGCGGCGGGGTCGAGACGCGCGATGGCGCCGGCGCGGGTGGCCGGCTCCTCCGGGGAGAACCACCGGTTGATGGCGCCTTCGGCGCCCGCGAGTGCCGCCGCCGCTTCCTTTTGGCTCACCGCCGGGAAGTAGTCGATGGCCGCCAGGGCCGCGGAGTCCCGCTGCAGCTTGCGCAACCGGCGGCGGGCCGCGGCCTCGCCATGGTGGGCGGCGTCGCGCCGCAAGGCGGTGGCCGCTGCGATCAACTCGCCGTACTCGCCGCCGCGCGCGAAGAGGTCACGGAGCGTCTCGTCCGTGTGGCCTTGCGGGCCAAGCTCCAGGAGGTAGGCGGTGCCCCCCTGGTCGCGCACCGCCGCCGCCTGCTCGGCGAGCGCCGCCGCCAGGGGCTCTTGCCACGGCAGGAGGTAGACCCCGTCGCGCAGCATCGCCGCCCCCAGCCCCTTGATCCCGCGCCACAACCGCACCCGCACCGCGCCCACCTCGCCCGGGAGGCGGGTGATCAGGAGGAGCCAGGTGGGGGAGGCCGCAACCATGTGTTACGCATATTACAGTGTTGTTACGTCTGCACAATAATCTTCCAGGGAGGGGGCAGAGGTCGGGGCGCGGTCGCTGTTGAAGCCCCGTCCGTGCGCCGGCCGGAGGGCGGCCCCGCCCGCGCCCCGCGCGGGGGTCACAACCCGGGGCTCTCTGCCCGATCCACCGTTCGCCGGCGGCCAGCCTGGACCGTCCCGGCCGCCGCGCCGCGGGGGGGTGCAGCACACGCCCCACCGGGCGCTCAGGATCCGGCAAGGTTGTGCGCGGTCGACCCGCAACCGGCACGTGACACCCTGGCCGCACCGTGTTCGATCCGGCGGAAGATGGGCGCCTCTGTGGTCGGGCGCCGGTTCGCCGGTCGTGGCGGACAGGGATTGACCCCCGAGGGCAGCGGTGGCGCGCGGCCGCCGTCGCGCTTGGCGATCTGGCGCACCGATTTTCAGCGCGGTGGCGGCGGGCGAGCGGTGCGCCACGGTCTGGCGTGGGGAGGCGCCCCGCAACTCGGTCCGCCACCGGCGGCGGGCCGGGGCGCGGGTCAGGGGGGCGCTGGCCGCCTTCCCGGCGCGGGTGGCCGCGGACCCGTCGCGCCGCCTATGCCGTCTTCTCGCGGTGCTCGTAGATGCGCAGGGGTGGCTCGTCGCCGTGGACTACCGCCTCGGTGATGATGCACTCGGCCACGTCGTGGTCCGAGGGGATGTCGTACATGATGTCGAGCATCACCTCTTCGAGGATCGCGCGCAGGCCGCGGGCGCCGGTCTTGCGCTCCTGGGCCAGCCGCGCGATCGCGCGCAGGGCGTCGTCGGTGACCGTGAGCTTCACCCCTTCGTAGGCGAAGAAGTGGCGGTATTGCTTCACCAGGGCGTTGCGCGGCTGGGTGAGGATGGCCATCAGGGCGGCCTCATCAAGCTCATCAAGGGCCGCGAGGGTGGGCAGGCGGCCGATCAGTTCCGGGATGAGCCCGGCCTTGAGGAGATCCTCCGGCTCGGTCTGGCGGAGGTAGGTCTGGCGTGCGGCCAGGTTGGTGGCGAGGGGCGCGCCGAAGCCGAGGGTCTTGGTCTGCAACCGGCTGGCAATCACCTTCTCCAGGCCGACGAAGGCGCCGCCGCAGATGAACAGGATGTTGGTGGTGTCGACTTGCAGAAACTCCTGGTGCGGGTGCTTGCGCCCCCCCTGGGGCGGGACGTTGGCGATGGTTCCCTCGATCAGCTTGAGCAGGGCTTGCTGCACCCCCTCGCCGGAGACGTCGCGGGTGATTGAGGGGTTCTCCGACTTGCGCGCGATCTTGTCGATCTCGTCGATGTAGATGATCCCGTGCTCCGCCCGCTCCACGTCGTAGTCACAGGACTGGAGGAGCTTGAGGATGATGTTCTCCACATCCTCGCCCACGTAGCCCGCCTCGGTGAGGGTGGTGGCGTCGGCCATGGTGAACGGGACCTGGAGGATGCGCGCCAGGGTCTGGGCGAGGAGCGTCTTCCCTGTGCCCGTGGGGCCGATGAGCAAGACGTTGCTCTTGCTGAGCTCCACGTCCGACACCTCGTGGCGGTGCAGGAGGCGGGTGTAGTGGTTGTGGACCGCAACCGAGAGGACCTTCTTCGCTTGCTCCTGGCCGATCACGTACTCGTCGAGGATGGCGTGGATGTCCCGCGGCTTGAGGCCGGTGATTGCCGGCTTGGACGGCGCGGCGGGTGCGGGCTTTTGGATGAGCTGGCGACAGAGGGAGAAGCAGTCCTCGCAGATGAGCAGCCGCGGACCCCCGCGGGGCGAACCGCCGGCCGGGTGGAGAAGGGCAAGGGGCTGCTGCGGCTTGCCGCAGAAGGCGCACAGGGGCTGCTTGTTGGCAGGGGGCATGGGGGACCGGGAGAGGGAGGCAGAGGTTGCGCCAATCTATCGCAGATCTCGCTGCTACTGCTCTTCCTTCTTCGTCTCCTTCTTGCGCTCGACCACTAGGTCAACCAGGCCGTACGCCACCGCCTCCTCCGCCGACATGAAGTTGTCGCGCTCGGTGTCGCGCTCGATCTGCTTCAGCTTCTGGCCGCTGTGGCGGGCGAGGATCTGGTTCAGGGTGTCGCGCGTCTTGAGGATCTCCTTGGCGTGGATCTCCACGTCGGTCGCCTGCCCCTGAAAGCCCCCGAGGGGTTGATGGATCATCACCCGCGCGTGCGGCAGGCAGTGGCGCTTGCCCGGTGCCCCGGCGGCGAGGAGCACCGCCCCCATGCTCGCTGCCATGCCGATGCAGATGGTCGACACGTCGGGCTGGATGTACTGCATGGTGTCGTAGATCGCCAGCCCCGAGCTCACCATGCCGCCGGGCGAGTTGACGTAGAGGGAGATGTCCTTGGTGGGGTCGTCCGCCTCCAGGAAGAGGAGCTGGGCGATCACCGCGTTGGCGATCATGTCGTCGATCGGGGTGCCCAAAAAGACGATGCGGTCCTTGAGTAGCCGCGAGTAGATGTCGTAGGCGCGCTCTCCCCGCGGCGTCTGCTCGATCACCATCGGGATCAGGTTGGCGTGCGGGGCGGCGGGGAGGTCAGACGTGGGCCAGGCCATCGGGCTCTCCTAGATCAAAGGGGTCGGGCGGGGCGCATGTTCCGCCGGGAAGGCGCGGCGCCAGGGCGAGTGGCTAGGCCGCCTCGCCCACTTCCTTGAGGGTGGCTTGCGCCAGGCAGAGGTCGAAGGCCTTCTCCTCGCGCAGCCGGTCGTGGAGCGGGTCAAGGGAGCCAAACTGGCTCTGGTAGTACTGGCGCAGGACCTCGGGGGTGACCCCCACCTCCTGCGCCTCTTTTTGCAATTGCGCCTGGATCTCCTCGTCGCGGATCTCCACGCTGTGCTCCTCGGCCACCCGGTCGAGGATGAGGGTCAGGCGGGCGCGTTGCTCCGCGTCACCGCGGAGCTCCTCGTGGAGCTCCGCCTCGCGTTTGTCCACCTGGTCTGCGTCCATCCCCTCGCCGAGGAGGCGGACCACTCGGTTCTTCACCATCATTTGGAGCTGACCTTCCAAGAGGGTGGTCGGGACCTCGATGGGGTGAAGCGCCACCAGCTTCTCGGCGATCTCCGCGTGGTAGGCGCGGCGGTTGGCCTCGGTGATCCGGGCGGTGAGGCCGTCACGGATCGACTGCTTGAGGGCGTTCAGGTCGTCGTGGTCGAGGTCGCGGGCGAAGTCGTCATCGACGGCCGGGAGGATCTTCTCCCGGATCTCCTTCAGAATGACCTTGAAGGTGGCCTGCTGGTTCGCGAGGTCCTTCCGGTAGTCGGCGGGGAAATCGATGGTGAGGTCGCGCACCTCGCCGGCGTGCATCCCCTCAATCCCCGCCTCGAGCTGCGGGAAGATCCGCCCCGTGCCCACCTCCACCGCGAACCCCTCCCCGCTGCCCCCCTCGAAGGGTTTGCCGCCGACCGTGCCGGTGTAGTCGATGATCCCCACTAGACCGTGCGCCAGGGTGGCGTTCGCGTCTTCGATCTTGTTCAGGGTGGCGTTGGCTTCGCGCAGGCGTGCAAGGGTGGAGTCGACCATCTCGTCGGTGACCTCCACCGGCCGCTTCGGGAGCTCGAGCTTGGCCAGGTCCTGGAGTTCGAAGCGCGGTAGGACGTCCACTTCCGCGAGGTAGACGAAGGGCTGGCCCTCCACGATCGAGATCTCCTCCAGGGTCGGTGGGCCGATCGCCTTCAGATCGTGCTCGGCGAGCGCCTTCGGGAAGGACTCCTGGAGGAGCTGGTTGCCCACGTCCTCCTTCACCCCGTCGCCGAACCGCTGGCGGAGGACCGACAAAGGCGCCTTGCCGGGGCGAAAGCCGGGCAGGCGGGCGTTCTTCCGGAGCGCCTGGTAGGCGCGCTCGAAGTGCTGGCTGGCCTCTTCAGCGGGCACGGTGACTCGCACCTGGTAACGGGTGGCGGTGAGCTCCTGGGCGGTGGTCTCCATCATCCTCTCTCTCGAAAAACGGGGCGGTGGCTGGTGCGAGAGGGGGGACTCGAACCCCCACACCTTGCGGCACTAGATCCTAAATCTAGGGCGTCTACCGTTCCGCCACTCTCGCCTGCGGGGACAAACAAAGACGGCCGAGAGTTGCCTCTCGGCCGGGATGTGGGTTGGTGAGCCGTGAAGGGATCGAACCTTCGACCCGCGGATTAAGAGTCCGCTGCTCTACCAGCTGAGCTAACGGCCCACAAGAAAGACGATGAATGCGCCCTACGCGCTGCGCCAAGCGATGGTACTCAGGTTCGTGGGGTGAGTGAAGGGGCTCGAACCCTCGACAGCCGGATTCACAGTCCGGGGCTCTACCAACTGAGCTACACTCACCATCCGCGCGCCATTGTCGGGGGATTCGGAGCGCATGTCTAGGCGCCGGTCGGACCGCCGTCTAGGCGCCGTGGGGGTGTTGTGGGGGCGGCGGGTCTGGGGCGCGGTGGCCACGCTACGGATCGCCGGCGAGGGTCGCGGCCTACTTTTCCGCCGCCAGGGCGAGTTCCCCCTCCAGCCGTTCCAGGTGTTCGCGGATACGGCGGTGGACACCGAGCCGGTCGTCCATGACCAGGACGTGGTAGTCGGCGGGGAGGCTGACCACCCGGTGGTCGGCGTGGGTGAGGCGCACGGCGATCTCCTGGGCGCTGATCGGCTCCACCGTCGGGTCGTGGTCGCCCTGCAGGATGAGGCAGGGACAGGTGACCTCGCCGAGGTGTTCCTGGTAGGCGGCCATCACCTCTTGGAGTTGGTGGATCCCGGAGATTGGCAGGTGGAGGTAGTTGGTCTCCGGGTGTTCCGGGGTCACCGGTTCGAAGTTCTTGAGCCCCGCCACGCCTGGGAGCATGCCGGCGAACTGGTTCGCCTTGTGGAGCAGCGGCACCAAGCTGGAGCGGCGGCTCGTCAGGCGGGTCGGGGTGGCGATCGAGACCACCCCCGCCACCGCCTGCTCCGCGGCGAGGAGGTAGGCGAGGCAGCCGCCCATGGAGTGGCCCACCGCCACCACCGCGTCGCATTGCTGCTGGAGGTAGAGGAGGCCGAAGCGGGCCGAGTCGAGCCACTCCTTCCAGCACCGGCCGGCGAGGTCGTAGGGCGAGGTCGCGTGGCCCGCGAGGCGCGGGGCGCAGACCGGGAAGCCGTGGGCGGCAAGGTCGTCGGCGAGCGGCGCCATCGTACCCGGCGAGGCGGAGAAGCCGTGGATCAGCAGGGCCCCGAGGTGTCGGGTGCCATCGCGGAAGAGGGAGGAGCCGTCCTTGCGCTCCATCTCAGACTTGTTGAGGTGGTGGTAGCGCGGCTGGTCGAAGCTCTCCTTGGCCGCGGCGTAGAGGAGCGCATCGTCGTCGCGCAGGGCCTCGGCCACCTGGCGATGGCGCTCCTCGCCGGTGAGTTGAATGACCGCCTCCACTGCCTCGACGCACGGGCGTACCGGCTCCGACTCGTTGACCGCGAGCTGGATGTGGTTCTCCAGGCGGATCTCGTCGAAGTCGTGCTCGTCGGTGAGCTTGGGGGAGAGGAGTAGCTCGTCTCGGTTGCGCTGCACCAGGTGCTGTTGCTCGGCCCGTTCCAGGAAGCCGGCCATCCGGTCGAGGGGGCGGATGGCGATCTCCAGGTTGTTCGCGACCTCCTTCAGGTCGGGGTGGAGGAAGACGCGGCGGGAGTGTTGCAGCCGCTTCAGCGCTAGGTAGGTCGCCTCGCCCACCTCGCGAATCCCCAGCCGTTGGCGATGGTATTCGGCGAGGTTCCGGTAGAGGACGTTGGAGACGAGGTGGCTCAGGTTGATGGTGGTGAGCCGGTACATCTCGCGCATGTAGCGGTGCATGATCCCCTCGGCGAGCTCGCGGGTCCGGCGCCGCTGGAGGGAGTAGAGCCAGCGCAGCGGCCGTGTGACCATCGCGCGGCCCCGCGCCTCCTGGCGCAGGAGGCGGTAGATGCGGCCGAGGAGCCACCGGTCGTAACGCTCGAGGTAGTCGGCGACGTGGATCGGCTCGCCGAAGCGGACGTCCATGTCGGTGGCGCGGGAGAGCATGTTGCCCTCGATTTTCAGCTCCTCCAAAAGCCGCCGGCTGCGCACTCGGCCGATCTTCTTCGCCACCGTCTGCAGAATGTTGTTGGTGATGTAGAGGGGGAAGAAGGTGATGTTTGCCGGGACGATGCTCACCGGCCGGGCAAGGCGCGCCTGGATCTGCTCCGGCTCCAGCTCCGGCCAGTGGGCGAGGAGGTGGTCTTGGAGGCGCGTGTCACCGTCGGCGAAGGCGCGCTTCAGGCAGTCGATGCGGTACAGCGCCTTCAACGCGGTGACCGCCGAGCCGGTGTGCGGCGGCCGCCGCTCCAGGCGGCTACGGGAGTAGATCTGCAACCGGCCGTGGCGATCGAGGACCTTCTTGTCCTTGATCATGCTCCCCTCGGGGAAGATCACCATCTTGCGGCCGGCGAGCAGCTCATCGCCCATGAAGTCGATGATCCGCGGCAGGTCGGTGGGGATCGCGCCCAGGGAGCGGAGGAAGGTGCCCGCCGTGTCGGGGCCGAGAAACTCGGGGGCGGCAAGCGACCGGCCGATCACCCCCGCGTGGCGGTAGAGGATGTACTGCGGGATGAAGGTCTCGAAGCGCGAGAAATGGTTGAAGAGGAAGATGTCGCCGCGCTCGGCCTGGTCGGTGAGGTCGTGCACCCGCAGGTTCAGGGGCGAGACCTTCATCAGCAGATCCATCAACCGCCGCACCCACTGGTAGGTGCGCAGGTTGATCTCGTAGCTCGGCGGCGCCTCCTCGGCCACCGGCGCCAGGGGGGGGGCCGACTCGGCGGCGGTGGCAGCGGGAGAGTCCATGGCCATGTCGCGATTCACCCTCAGCATCGGCTTTCGGCTTGGCGCTTGGTGGCGGCGGAAGGCGCGTTTCGGCCACGCTCCGGTGGCGGTCGTCTCACCCCTTGCGGAGCCGCCCGAGCAACCCACTGAGACCGGCGCGGCTGCCCTCGGGTTTGTGGCTTGCCGCCTCCATCTCCGCCAGCGCCTGGGTGGCGTGGCGCTGGTGCGGGTCCCAGCGGAGCGCCTCGCGATAGCAGCCGGCCGCCTTCTCCTCCATGCCCCCCTCGCGGTACAGGTCGCCGAGGGCGACATAGCCGCGCGGGTCGCTCGGGGCGAGGCGGGTCGCCCGCTTCAGGGCCTGTTCCGCCTCCCGCTTGCGACCGCGCAGCCGGATGCAGGCGGCGGCAAGGTAGAGGTGGTAGTCGGTCTCGTCCGGCTTGCGCTCGATGAGGTTGGCCAGCAGACGGGCGGCCCGTTCGTAGTCGTGGCCGGTGATCGCCAGCTTGGCGTTGGTGAAGATCGCCTCCGGGTCGCCGGGGGCGGGGTGGTGGGCGGCGGGGTGGTCGCCGTGCCCACCACCCCCGTGCTTCGGGTCGGAGAGGGTCTGGTAGGCGGCGGTCAGCGCCTGGGTAACGTGATCGGCGACCGCGATGATCTCCTCTCCCAGCCCCAGGCCGCGCACCACGTCCGGGTGGAACCGCTTGCTCAGGTGGTGGTAGGAGCGCTTCACCTCGGTCAACGAATGGTTGCGGTTGACGCGCAGGAGCGCGTACGGGTCCATCGCGCCGATCCGCCGCGCCAGGCCGGTGAGCTCGCGTTCCAGGGCGCGCGCCTCCTCGGAGATCGCCCCCGTCTCGGTCGCCGCCGCCGGCGTGGCGGGGGGTGTGGGGGTGGCCGCGGTCTCCGCCGCAGGCGGGGTCGGTGCAGCCGCGGTGGCCGCGGGGACCTGTTCGGGGGTGATCAGCCCGAGGTAGGCGAGGAGGAAGAGGCGCTGGCGCACCGCATCGGGGGTGAGGGCGGCGAGGCGGGCGATCTCCGCCAGCGGCCGGCCGCGCTCAACCAGGCCGAGGACGGTGGCGGCCGCGTCGTCGAAGACGAACTGCTGGGCCAACCGCCACGGGGTCACCGCCGGCCGGAAGGTGGCGTCATCGTCGAGGGGGTAGGCGCGCCGCAGCGTCGCCACCGGCAGGGAGAGGAGGGCGGTGGGGATCGCCTCGGTGATCGGCAGGTGCGGATGGGTCGACGCCACGGTCAGCTCCGGGATCGGCAGGAAGCGGACCGGGTGGTGCGGGTCGGCGAGCAGCGCCGCGAGGGCGTCGCGGATCTGCTCGGTGAGGGCGGTGACCACCGCCTCCTCCGGAACCCGCGCCTGGTCGATCGCCCAGCTCCCCGAGCGCTGTCCCGACGCCTCGATGGCTACCAGCGCCTCGGCGTGCTGTGCCTCACTGAGCTGGTGGGCCGCGCGCAGGCGCGCCAGGAGCCGCCCCTCCGGTTCCAGCGAGGCGGCGGTGACCACCTCGCCGGCGACCACGTGGAGCTTGCGATGGTCGCCGTCCACCCGGGCACTGGTGAGGATCCCCGAGGCGTGGTCCGTGAGGATCATTTCCAGGGCGGCGAGGAGCGAGGTGTTGACGCATCCCGGCCGCTCTTCCGTGGTCGTCTGGTGGGGAGTCGGGTTCACCTTGCACCCCTCTCGATCCCTCTGTTACACAGCCGGCCGACGGTGTTGTGGCCGTGGTTCCGCCATCCTTCGCTCTTTCCGTTGGTACCCAACATGATGGAACGCGGCTCCCAGGTCCGTCTCGGGCCCATGCTTCTCGTGGCCCTCTTGTCGGCCATTTTTGGCGGCGTGATATCCAACATCCTGCGCCACCTGATCCCCGGCGGGATCCTCCACGACCTCTTCGTCCAGGGGGTGGAGGTGGGGATGGCCCCACCCCTGAGCCTCAACCTCGCGATCTTCCACATTACCTTTGGTTTTACCCTCGACCTGAGCCTCCTCGCAATCTTGTGTGCGGTCATCGGTCTTCTCGTCTACCGCAAGGTGTCGTGATGCGGGGGGTGGCGTTCGTGCTCCTCCTCGTCGTGTGGGCGGGAACCGCGGCTGCGGCGATTCCCAGCGCGGTGACCCTCCACTTCCTCCTCGACGGCTCCAGCTCCATGCGCGCCCGGGATGCGGCGGGGGTGCGGATCGACATCCTGCGCGCCGGGGTCGCCAGCTTCGCCCGCAACCACGACCGGCCGGAGCTGGCCATTCGCGCCTACGGCGACAGCCCCAGCCTCACCGGCTGCGCCGACGTCACCCTCCACCTCGCCCCCGGCCGGCACACCGTGGAGGAGGTGAGCGCGGCGCTCGGCGGTCTGCTCCCCGAGGGCGGTTCGCCCATCTCCGCCGGCCTGCGCCGTGCGGTCCGCGACCTCAGCGGCCGGGTGGGGACGCAGGTGGTGGTTCTGATCGCTGACGGCGGCGACAACTGCTCCAAGGACCCCCTCGCGGACGTCGCCAACGTTATGGGCGAGGTGCCCGGAGTGCGCATCGAGGTACTCGGCCTCAACGTCGGCGCGGCGGTGGACCGCGACCAACTCCGCGAGATCGCCGCCGCCGGCGGTGGCCGCTACTTCGAGGTCGGTAGCGCCGCCCAGCTCGCCAACGCCCTGGGCAAGATCGCCGCCGACGCCTACCAGCGCGAGGACGATCGCGTCGCCCGTCTGGAGGAAGAGGAGCAGCGGCGTGCCGAGTGGGTGGCGCGGACCCGGTTGCGGGTCTCCTTCACCACCACCTTCCCCGGCTTTTTCTGCGACGCCGTGTACATCGACCCCCTGCGGATCAACGGCGCGGCGGTTCCCCTGGCCAGCGGCGGGCGGGTCGGGTGTAGTGGCGCGACGGTCCTCGTCGACACCCCCCAGTCGCCGGGCGACTACACGGTGGAGGTGGGATACGTGAAGGAGCTCAAGGGCGAGCGCAGCCCAGGCGAGCTCCTCACCCTGCAGGTGACGATTGAATCGGGGGTCACCACCGAGGTCGACCTCACCACCCACATGGGCCTCTTCTCGTGGGGGCTGAAGGGGGCGGTCAACAAGCAGTAGCCACCACCCCGCGTCGCCCCCTACGGGTGCGGTGCCAGCGCCTCGTGGCGTGGGTCGAGGTGGTCGCGGAGGCGGTCGCCGAGGTGGACCGCCGCCACCACCGTGAGGAAGATCGCCACCCCTGGGAAGGTGGTTACGTGCGGCGCCACCAGCAAGTCGGCGCGGCCTCCGTTGAGCAGACCCCCCCAAGTGGCGGTGGGGGGCGGCGCGCCCAAGCCGAGGAAGGAGAGGGACGACTCGGCGAGGATGGCGTAGGCAAAACCGAAGGTCGCCTCCACGGTCAGGGGCGCGGCCACCGATGGCAGGAGGTGGCGCAGGAGCAGGCGCGGTAGCGACAGCCCCAGGCCGGTGGCGGCGGCCATAAAGTCGGTGGAGCGCAGGGCGAGGACCTGGCCGCGGGTGAGGCGGGCGTACCCCACCCAGCCGATGATCGACAGGGCGAGGATCACGTGGCCGATCCCGGGGCCGGTGGCGGCGGTGAAGGCGATGGCCAGGAGAATCCCGGGGAAGGCGAGGAAGCAGTCGGTGATGCGCATGAGCAGCTCGTCCACCCAGCCACCGAGCCAACCCGCGAGGAGCCCCACCGCTGCCCCCACCGTGGCGGTCACGGTGACCGTCGCCATCCCCACCAGGAGCGAGATGCGCGCCCCAAAGAGGAGGCGCGAGAGAAGATCGCGGCCGAGACGGTCCTGGCCCAGCCAGTGGTGAACCGATGGCGGCGCGAGCGCCCCGGCAAGGTCGATCGCCGACGGATCGTGCGGTGCCAGCCACGGTGCCGCGGCGGCCCCGATCGCCATCGCCACCAGCAACCAGCCGGCCCAGCCGGGAGCGACGAGCCAACGCGCGAGGCGGGGTGGGACGGCCATGGCCGCGACTCTACCGCCGCCCCCCGCCGGACCGCACCCCACGGGGACGCCGCCTTAGAAGATGTTTTGTAGCGCGGGCCGCGAATCGTAGCCTGGGGTCAGGCCTTTATTTTATATTCCCGGTCCAACACCGGACTCTGATGCGCCGCGTTGCAGCATAAAGTAAAGACATGACCCCAGACCGATCTTGGCGGCGCGGCGGCTTCGCCCGGTGGGGGTGAGGCGCCCACCCCCTCCTACTTCCTACTCCTCGCGCCCGCTACGGTTGTTCCGTCACCGCGTCGTCGCGGTGGTGGGAGCCGAGGGAGGCGGTGCGGGCGAGGGCGGCCTGGCAGATCAAGCGGCTCACCATGATCGCGTTGCCGGTCTCCGCCACCAGGCGGTCGGCCGGGTAGCGCTCGTGGGGCAGCTCCAGCTTGGCGAGGGCGGCGTCGGCGGCAATGAGCCCGTCGGCGGTGCGGTGGATCCCGGCGAACTCCCACATGATCGTGCGCGCTTGGCGCTGGCGGCCGGCGTAGTCGATCTCCAGGATCGGCGCCGGTGGCTCGTAGAAGCCGGCGTTGCGCAGGGTGGGGAAGGCGACCTCGCTGGCAAGGATCGCGCGCGCCGCGCGCTCGCCGAAGACCAGCCCCTCCAAGAGCGAGTTGCTCGCCAGACGGTTGGCGCCGTGGACGCCGGTGCACGCCACCTCGCCGCAGGCGTAGAGGCCGGGGAGGTCGGTGGCGCCGTCGAGGTCGGTGACCACCCCGCCCATCATGAAGTGGGCCGCGGGGGCCACCGGGATTGGCTGGCTGCGCATGTCGATGCCGTAGCCTTGGCACGCCTGAAAGATCGTGGGGAAGCGCTTCGGCAACAGCTCTGCGCCGAGGTGGCGGCAATCGAGAAAGACCGGCTGGCCGCCGTGGCGCGCCATCTCGTTGTAGATCGCGCGGGCGACCACGTCGCGTGGCGCCAGGTCGCCGTCCGGGTGGCGGCCGACCATGAACCGTTCGCCCTCTTGGTTGATCAGCCGGGCGCCTTCGCCGCGCATCGACTCGGAGATGAGGAAGGCGGGGACGCCGGCGAGGTGCAGGGCGGTGGGGTGGAACTGGACGAACTCCAAATCGCGCAGGGTGGCGCCGGCGCGGTGCGCCATGGCGAGGCCGTCGCCGGTGGCCACTGCCGGGTTGGAGGTGTACCGGTAGAGCTGCCCGACGCCGCCGGTGGCGAGGACCACCGCGCGCGCCAGCAACAGCCGCTCGCGGCCATTGGTCTGATCCACTAGCCAGACGCCCAGGCAGCGGCCCTCCTCGACCACCAGCCCCAGGGTGTAGTGGTGCGGCAGGCGCCGCGCCCGCGCCAGGGTCCGCACCTTCGCCACCAGGGTGCGCTCCACCTCGCGGCCGGTGGCGTCGCCACAGGCGTGGAGGATGCGGTTGTGGTGGTGTGCCCCCTCGCGGGTGAAGTCGAGGTTGCCGCCCGGGTCGCGGTCGAACTGGATCCCCCAGTCGATCAGCTCACGGACCCGCGCCGGCCCCTCGTTCACCAAGACCTCCACCGCGGCGGCGTTGCAGTAGCCGGCACCCGCTTCGAGGGTGTCGTCGCGGTGGGCGGCGGGGGTGTCGTCCGCGCCCAGGGCGACGGCGACGCCGCCCTGCGCGTACTCGGTCGCCCCCTCACTCAGGGCGTCCTTGGTGAGGACCGTCACCTGCCCGCCGCCGGCCAGATCAATCGCCGCCCGCAGGCCAGCGACCCCACCGCCCACGACCACGAAGTCGGTATAGGAGATCTCCATGGCGCGGCAGTATGCACCGGCGGCCACGATTGGGGATGAACCACGGTCCGGTCCAGACCCAGTCCCCTCCCGCGCGCGCTCGACCCGGGCAGCGCGATGAAGTGCGAGACGTGCATGGGCCCCCCCTCCCTCCCGCGCGCTCGACCCGCTGCGACCCACCCCCAGGCGGCCAGCCTCCCCCTTGTACCGCGCCCGGCGTCGATCGAGACTCGCACCCGGCCACGGAGAGGCCGCCCAACTCACGGAGGAGTTCCCATGTTCAAACCTCTCATCTCGTCCCTCACCTTCGCCGCCCTCGTCGCCGCCCCGGCCGCTTGGGCGGCGGAGGGCCCCACCCCGGCCACCGCCGGCCACAAGGTCGCCGCGCAGGCGGCCGCGGCCAACCCGGCGATGACCACGGTCCACCTCAACACCGCCACCGCCGTGGAGCTCGAAAAGCTCCCGGGGGTCGGGCCGATTCTCGCCCAGCGCATCGTCCAGTACCGCACCGAGCACGGCCCCTTCACCCGCGTCGACCAGCTCGACCAGGTGAAGGGGGTGGGTGAGCAACTCTTGCAGCAGGTCCAGGCCAATCTCGATCTGTAGGTCGGGCCGGCGAGCGCGCCGACCTTAGCGGCGCTCTCTCGCCCGTCGCGTTCCACCCCTTTCTTCCCAGCGGCCTCTCCGTGACCCTGGCGCCATGAAGGGGACGCGCACCCTCGCGTGGCATGGCCACCGCCTCGCCTACACCGAGGCGGGCAGTGGCCCGCCGCTGCTGCTTCTCCACGGCTGGGCCGCCTCGTCACGCTTTTGGGAGGCAGCGGTGCGCCACCTCGCTCCGGCCTTTCGCTGTATCGCCCTCGATTGGCTCGGCTACGGCGACTCCGATCGACCCGGCAAGCCCGTGGGGTTCGACGGCCATGCCGAGGCGGTCGGGACGGTCCTGCGGGAGTTCGCCATCGAGGGGGCGACCGTGGTCGGCCACTCGATGGGCGGGACCCTCGCCGCCCGGGCGGCGGCGGCCGGCGCGCCCATCGGCCGGCTGGTGCTGGTGGCGCCGATGGTGCGCGCCGCCGACGGGCTCAACCGGCGCTCGCGCCGTCTCCTCTGGCCGGGGGTGCGCCACCTGTTCCGGCCGCTCATCTCCCTGCGCCCCTGTGCCCGCTGGATCGCCGCCAACTCCACCCTGGCCATGCCCATTCCCGAGCTCTTCATCACCGGCGCCATGGAGGCGGACCGCACGGTGCTCATGGACGACGCGGTCGCCCTCGGTAAAGTCGACCTCACCGCGCTGCTCCCGAGCCTCCGCCAGCCGACCCTGCTGATCACCGGGCGCAACGACGCGGTCCTTCGCCCCGCCCCGCTGGAGGTGGCGCTCCGCCTCCTTCCCGGCGCGGAGCTGGTGCGCCTCGACCGATGCGGCCACTGCCCGCCCCTGGAACAGCCGGCGCGCTTTGCCGAGCTGGTGGCGCGGTTCGCTGGCGGCGGGGGTGCGACGAACGAGCGCACCGCGGGTCTACCGCCTACGCGGTGAGGGTGTACTCCCCCGCCTTCGCCGCCTTCTTGATCTTGCGCTTGAGGATGTCGCGCTTCAGGGCGCTCATTCGGTCGAGGAAGACCACGCCGTCGAGGTGGTCGATCTCGTGTTGGAGGATGCGGGCGGTGAGCCCCTCGTGGGCCTCCTCGTGGACGGTTCCCTCGCCGTCTTGGAAGCGCACCACGATCCGTGCGGCGCGCGCCACGTCGCCGTAGAAATGGGGCACCGACAGACACCCCTCCTCGCCCACCACCGACCCCTCGCGCTGGAGGATCTCCGGGTTGATCACCGCCCGCGGCGGCTCCACGGCGTCATCGTCATCGCCGTCATCGCCGTCATCGTCGTCGCGCCGCGGGTCGTAGACCAGCAGGCGGATCGCCTCGCCCACCTGCGGTGCGGCAAGGCCGACGCCCGGGGCGTCGTACATGGTCTCGGCCATCGAAGCGATCAGCTCCCGCAGGGCGTCGTCGAACCGCTCTACCGCGACGCACACGCGGCGCAGGCGCGGGTCGGGGTAGTGGAGGATGGGGAGGATCGGCATGCAAAAAATGTACGGGAGCGAGGAGGGGTGAGCAACGCGGCGGGGGGCCAACGCGGCGGTGGTACCCTGCCGCGCCATGGATGCAATGGACCACCACCTGCACGTCGTCCTCGTCTATCCAGAGATCCCGCCGAACACCGGCTCCATCGCCCGCCTGTGCGCCGGCACCGACACCGTTCTCCACCTCGTCGAGCCCCTCGGCTTCTCCCTGGAGGACCGCTACCTCAAGCGCGCCGGCCTCGACTACTGGCCGCACGTCCAGCTCCAGCTCCACCCCTCCCTCGACCAGCTATTCGCCGCCCATCCGGCCGTGCGCGGCTTCTATGCCAGCAAGGCGGCGGAGCGCCTCTACACCGAGGTCGCCTACCGGCGCGGCGATTTCCTCTTCTTCGGCCGCGAGACCCGCGGCCTGCCGGCGGAGCTCCTCGCCGCCCACCCCGAGGCGACCATCCGTCTCCCACAGAACGCCAAGATCCGCTCCCAGAACCTCGCGAACGCGGTCGCCGCGATCTTGTACGAGGCGATCCGGCAGCTCCGCTAAGGGCGCTCGGGGAATCGACAGGCGGCGCAAGGCGTGGCGCCGGCGCCCCACCCCGGTACCAAGCGGCTGGCCCTCTCCCGCCTGCGGTCAGAGCCGGTGGCCCCGGCGATCCGCGCGCGCGGCCGGCCCGGGGGGGTGGGATCACCGAAGGGAGGGTGGCTACCGGAGGGGGCGGGACGACGGCGTGATCTCCCCTCCACCCCTCATGTCCCCTCGATCCCGATCCCCATTGCGCTGGCCCTCGCGGTGTGGCGGCGACCGGCTGCACCTGTTTTCGTGCGGCCTGCTCCCTGATCCCCATTGCGCTGGCCCTCGCGGTGTGGCGGCGACCGGCTGCACCTGTTTTCGTGCGGCCTGCTCCCCGATCCCCATTGCGCTGGCCCTCGCGGTGTGGCGGGGGAGTCCCGCGCGCACCGCCGCCGCGCGTCTTGCCCGGCCTCTTTCGGGGCGGGTCGCGGCGCCCCCCTCAACTCAGCGTCGCGCCCGGGTGGAGGAGGAAGGTGAACTCAATGGCGTCGGCGGCGAGGACTTGGCGGACGTAGTCGAAGAAGGCGAGTGACGCCGGTCCCGGCGGTTGGCGGCAGATGAGGGTGATGGCGCAGTCCGCGGGGGTCACCCCCGGGTATTGCTTCGCCACCTCGCCCTCCTTGATGTACTGGAAGTAGGTGTCGACCTTGCGCTTGAGCTGGTCGTGCATCTCCTCCACGTGGTGCCACGGCCGGTCCTCGCGGATGATCAGGACGTACTTGGCGCGCACCGCGTCGTGGGCGAGGTAGTCGATGGTGGTCGGGTCGGACATCATGGCGGGCCTCACGGGGCGGGGGAGGGGCTCACGGGGAAGGGGAGGGGAGGGGCGCGGCCTCGGCCGGCAACCTTGGCGGCGTGGCCGGGTCGCGTGTGACCAGGCAGAGGGTCTCCACCCTCCCTTTGTTTGGCTGGAAGGGGAAGCGGTAGACCTCGCGGAGGGTGTCGCCTTGCGCGGCTGCCTCCGCCCACCGTGGCTCGGGGAGGAGCAGATAGGTGCCGCCCGGGGCGAGGTGGGCGACGGCGGCGTCCGGGGTGGCAAGCTCCACCGGCTTGCGCCGCAGGTAGAAGGGCAGCGCCCCCTGATCGCGGGCGGTCCAGGCGTAGACCGCCAGGGGTGCCTCCCCCACCCGGTTGCGGACCGCCGCCAGGTGCGCGCGCGGGTCGTGGTCCGGGAGGCGCTGGAGGTGCCAGTAGCCGGGCCCCTGCAACGCCGCCAACGCGACGGCGAGGAGCGCGGCGCCGCGTTGGGGGCGGCCGTGCCAGGCGAGGTGGCCAGCCCCCGCGGCGGCGACCGCCATGGCGACGAGGGCGACGGCCAAGAACAGGGGGTGGGCGGCGGCCACCGTGTGCAGGTAGCTATGGTTCGGGTGGGCCCAGAGGGGCGCGGTGGCAGCCACGATCGCCCCCCCCGCCGCGACCGCACCGGTGACCACGCTCGCCATGGAGAGGCCGCGCGCCGCCCAGCGGCTGTCGATGCCGAGGACGACCCACGCGGCGAGGGCCGGGTAGATCGGCATGAGATAGCGGTGGGTCTTCTCCGCGGAGAGGGAGAAGAGGAGGAAGATCGCCACCGCCCACACCCCCACGAAGGTGGCCAGGCGCCGGTCGCGCCGCCACGCCGGGAGCACGGTGAGGGGCAGCAGCAGCCCCCACGGGAAGAAGTGGGTGGCGAGGCTCTTCAGGTACCAAAGGGGCGGCTCGTGCTCGTTCAGGCCGGTGATCTGTTGGGTGAGCTCCGTGGACAGCAGCGCCCGTGCCGCCGCGCCGCCGCCCACCGCCGCCACCCCGTACCATGCCGCGGGGAGGAGCCAGAGGAGGGTGGTACGCCGGCGGACCAAGGCGACGAGGGCGCGCGGCCGGCCGAGGGCGAGGGCGGTGGGGATCACCACCGCGGCGAGGACCGCGAGGGCCAGCGGCCCCTTGAGCAGGGCCGCCACCACCCCGAGGGTGTGCACCGCGGCGAAGGCGCGCTCCCCGCCCCCCTCTTCCGCCTCCATCCCGCGGTAAAAGGCCCACGCCGCCGCCCCCAGGGCGAGGGTGAGGGGGAGGTCGATGAGGGCGTAGGCGGCGCGGTGGGTGAAGTCGTAGCCGGCGACCAGGATCAGCGCCGCGAGCCACGCCCGCCCCGTCCCCAGGGGGCGCCGGCTCATCGCCCACAGGGTGACGAGGAGGAGCGCCGAGACCCCCGCGGTGGCGAGGCGGGCGATGGTCTCGTCGACCCGCCCCGCGATCAGCCCGCCGGCGGCGATGATCCACGGCGAGAGCGGCGGCTTGAAGATGTACGGCGCCCCCCACGTCTCGGGGATCAGCCAGTGGCCCCCCTCCACCATCGACTGGGCGCAGGCGATGCGGATCGCCTCGATCGTGTTGTGGACCGGCCGGCCCAGGTCGGGGAGGGCGAGGAGGAGGTAGAGGAGGGCCAGGGAGAGGGGCGCGACCACCCACCCCCCGCGCGCGGTTGGATTCACCTCCATGGGACTCTCCCTCCTTGATGCACGACGGAACGGGCCAACGGTTTGGCGGGCCAATGGGCCGGCGCGGCCTAGGAGTCTGGCGGACTTTTGGCGATCGTGGCGAGACGCTGCGGCCGCGAGTGTGGATCGGGAGCCGCGGCTTGAGCTACGTGGGGCTGGAAAACGAAGCACGGCAGGCGATCCGGCCCCCGTTCTGCAGGGTGCCCCGTTTCGGCTTTTCACAGTCGATCGGGACGTGGTCCGCCCGGCTCCAAAGCGCAGGTGCTGCGCGCGCGACTCCTTCGCCCCGGGGCTCGGATCGGGAGCGGGTCGGACAGGCTCCGAAGCTCAGACGCGAAGCCTGGGCGGGTGAAGGTGTGCGGATGGATCGGGCATGGTCTGGCAGGCTCCGAAGCGCAGGTGCTGCGCGCGCGACTCCTTCGCCCCGGGGCTCGGATCGGGAGCGGGTCGGACAGGCTCCGAAGTTCAGACCCCCTCCGGGTGGTCCGCCTCGATGAGGGCCACCAGGGCGTCCACCAACTGCGCCTCCGCCACCCGCTCGACCACCTCGCCCCCCTTGAAGAGGGTGCCGAAGCCGCGGCCGCCGGCAATGCCGTAGTCGGCGTCGGCCGCCTCGCCCGGGCCGTTCACCACGCACCCCATCACCGCCACCGATACCGAGCACGACAGGGAGGCGAGGCGCCGTTCCACGTCGCGCGCCAGCCCCACCAGGTCGATCTCGGCGCGCCCGCACGACGGGCAGGCGATCAGGTTCACCCCGCGCTGGCGCAGGCCGCACGCCTTGAGGATGTCGTAAGCGACCCGCACCTCTTCCAGCGGATCGGCGGCCAGGGAGATGCGCACCGTGTCGCCGATGCCGTCCAAAAGCAGGGAGCCGAGGGCGACCGCCGACTTGATCGCGCCGGTTGCCGGCGGGCCGGCCTCGGTCACCCCGAGGTGGAGGGGGTAGTCGATCTTCTCTGCGATCAGGCGGTACGCCGCCACCGTCCGGTGGACGTCCGACGCCTTCAACGAGATCTTGATCTGGTCGAAGCCCAAGTCTTCGAGGATGCGGATGTGGCCCAGGCCGCTCGCCACCATCGCCTCGGCGGTGGCACCGCCGTGGGCCTCCACCACCGCCTTCTCCAAGGAGCCCCCGTTCACCCCGATGCGGATCGGCACGCCGCGCTCGGCGCAGGCGCGGGTCACCTCCTCCACCTTCCAGCGGGCGCCGATGTTGCCTGGGTTGATCCGAATGCAGTCCGCCCCCGCGGCCAGGGCGGCGAGGGCGAGCTTGTGGGAGAAGTGGATGTCGGCCACCAACGGCACGGTGGTGTGGGCCTTGATCTGGGCCAGGGCCGCGGCCGCCGCCTCGTCGACGACCGCCAGGCGGACGATCTCGCACCCGGCCTGCTCCAGGGCGCGGATCTGGCCGACGGTGGCGGCGATATCGCGCGTGTCGGTGTTGGTCATCGACTGGACCGACACCGGCGCGAAGCCGCCTACCTTCACGGCCCCGACACTGATCTGCCTGGCGATGCGACGGGTCTTCATCGGCGAATTTGCAGCGGTCGCCCGCCAGGGCGGGGTGGTTAGGGTGGCGACTTCGGGACGGCAAAGCGAGGGTCCAGTCGGTACCCGCACCCCACCGCACGTCTCACCCCCGAGCAAAGGGGGTCGCAAAGGGGGTCAGGTCTTGTCTTACGACATCCTCCGCTCGCCACGGAAGGGACGGCGACGGAGGGGCATTCCAAGACTAAGACTTAACGCCAAGTGACCCGGGAAGTTGCAAGTTTGCAGGACAGACCCCGTCACAGACCCCGTCACCCCGTCACAGACCCCGTCATTGGCGGCGTGCGGGGCCTTGTCAAAACGCTGGGGTTTGGCATGCAACGTTGGTGCGGGCGATGGCGCGGGCGAGGTCGGGGGGGGATCACACGAAGGCACGAAGAGACGACGGGGGCGGTGCGGTGGGGGTGGCGGCGGCCGGCGATCCCCTGCGTCGCGATAGGTCGTTCCGCCCGCCGCGCCTTTCAGGCCCCTCGGGGCTCGGCCCTGCCGGCGGCGACACGGCCGCTCCGGTTCCGCCCCCTCTTTGTCTCTTTGTGGCTGCGCGCGGCGCGCCCGTCCGCGCCCGCTACCGGTAGTGCTGAACGGGGTCGCGGCGCGTGGGTTATCCTCCGCGGCCATGGCACGGACGACCCCCTCGGGCCACACGCCCATGATGGAGCAGTACCTGCGGGTGAAGGCGGAGGCGGGGGACGCTCTGCTCTTCTACCGGATGGGCGATTTCTACGAGATGTTCAATGACGACGCGGTGCGCGCCGCCGAGTTGCTTGGGATCGCCCTGACCCAGCGGGGCAGCTCCAACGGCGCGCCGATTCCCCTCTGCGGGGTGCCGTACCACGCCGCCGAGGGGTACCTCGCGAAGCTGGTGCGCGGCGGCCACGCGGTGGCGGTGGCGGAGCAGATCGGCGACCCGCGCCTCGCCAAGGGGCTGGTTGAGCGCAAGATCGTCCGGGTGGTCACCCCGGGGACGGTGCGCGAGGAGGCGCTTCTGGAAGAAAAGGAGAACGCCTACCTCGCGGCGCTGTGCCCGGGCGCCGGCCGGGTGGGGGTCGCCTTTCTCGACCTGCTTACCGGCGAGCTGGGTTGCCTGGAGGTTGCCCCCGGTGCGGCGCTGCACGACGAGCTTGCCCGCCTGGAGCCGCGCGAGGTGGTAGTCCCGCCGGGGGAGGAGGGGGTGGCGGAGGCGGGGGGTTGGCTGCGCGCGCACCAGGTGGCGGTGACCGTGAGCGATACCCCTTTTCCCGCGGCCGTCCGGGCGCACCACCAGCTCGCCACCCGCTACGGCGTTGCCGACCTCGGCGGCCTCGGCCTCGGCGAGACCACCGTGGGGGTGGCGGCGGCGGTCCACCTGCTCGCCTACGCCGAGCAGACCCAGCGCCAGCCCTTGTGCCACCTCCAGCGGCTGCGCGCGGTCGTTCCGGCCGACGGTCTCGCCATCGACCCCGCCTCCCGGCGCAACCTGGAGCTTCTCGTCACCCTGCGCGATGGGCGGCGGCGCGGCTCGTTGCTCGGCGTCCTCGACACCACCCGCACCCCGATGGGCGGGCGGCTCCTGCGCGGCTGGGTGGTGCGGCCGTTGCAGGAGCGGCGGGCGATCGAGCAGCGGCTGGCGGCGGTGGCGCGGCTGGTGGAGGAGGGGGAGGCGCGCGCGGCGTTGCGCGACCAGCTCGGGAGGATCCGCGACCTTGAGCGGCTCGCCGGCCGGGCGGCGCTGGCCGCCTGCAACGGCCGCGACCTCCTCGCCCTGGCAAACTCCCTGGCGGTCCTCCCCGCGGTGCGGGCGGCGATTTCGGGCGCGCGGACCACGGGCGCGTTTCCTGAGAAGGCTGACGGACTTTGTCGATCGTCACGCGAGCAAGTGGGTTCGAGCCCGGATGGGGAGCCGCTCGAGGCGCTACGTGGGGCTATGGAACGAAGAACGGTCCACGATCCGGGTCGAGATCCGCTTCTTCGCAGTCGATCGGGACAAAGTCCGACAGGCCCTGAGCGTGAAGCACCGGCGCTCTCGGCTCTGCCGGCGGCGATCCCTGGCGGCGGTGGCCGGCTGGTGCCCCTGGCCGCGGCGTGGGACGACCTCGCGGACCTGGCCGCGGAGCTCACCGCGACGTTGCACCCAGAGCCGCCGTTCACCCTGCGCGACGGGGGGATCATCGCGGACGGCGCCGATCCGGAGATCGACGCCCTGCGGCTGCTGACCCGCGACACCCGCTCGGTGATCGCGCGGTTGGAGGAGCGGGAGCGGGCGCGCACCGGCATTGCGGGCTTGAAGGTGCACCACAACCGGGTCTTCGGTTACTACCTGGAGGTCTCGAAGGCGAACCTGGCGCGGGTTCCCGGCGACTACCTGCGCAAGCAGACCCTGGCGAACGGCGAGCGGTTCGTCACCCCAGAGCTGAAAGAGCTTGAGGAGCGGATCGTCAACGCCCAGGAGCGCCTGTGCGACCTCGAGTACCGCCGCTTTCAGCAGCTTCGCGAGCGGGTGGTGGCGGAGGTGGCGCGCCTCCAGGCTCAGGCGCGGCGGGTGGCGGAGGTCGATTGCCTCGCGGCGCTGGCGGAGGTGGCGGCGAAGAATGGCTATTGCCGGCCGGTGCTCACCGAGGAGATCGAGCTCGACATTCGCGGCGGCCGCCACCCAGTGGTGGAGGCCCTCGCTCCGCCCCAGTCTTTCGTCCCCAACGACTGCACCTTGGAGGGGGGCGACCGGCGCATGCTCCTCCTCACCGGGCCGAACATGGCGGGCAAGTCGACCTACATGCGCCAGGTGGCGCTGATTGTCCTGATGGCCCACATGGGGAGCTTTGTGCCGGCGGAGGCTGCAACCATCGGCCGCATCGACCGGATCTTCACCCGCGTCGGCGCCTCGGACGATCTCGCCGCGGGCGACTCCACCTTCATGGTCGAGATGAAGGAGGCGGCGAACATTCTCCACAACCTGACTCCGCGCTCTCTGGTGCTGCTCGATGAGATTGGCCGCGGCACCGCCACCTTCGACGGCATCTCCATCGCCTGGGCGATCGCCGAGTCGCTCCTTGGCAGCTTCGCCGCGGGGCCGCTCACCCTCTTTGCGACCCATTACCACGAGCTCACCGAGCTCACCGAGTCCTGCCCCGGGGTGGTGAACTACCACTGCGCGGTGCGTGAGTGGCAGGGGGAGGTGGTCTTTTTGCGGCGGATTGAGGTGGGGCCCGCGGACCGCTCCTACGGCATCCACGTGGCCCGCCTCGCGGGGCTACCGGAGGCGGTGGTGGGGCGTGCCGATGCCATCCTCGCCAACCTCGAACGGGGCGAACACACGAACGGCGGCCGGTTGCGGGTCACCGGCGTGGCCGCCGCCGCGCCGCAGCTCGACCTCTTTGCCGAGCCCGCGCCCCACCCGGTGGTGGCGCGGCTGCGGGCGCTGCCGGTGGAGCGGCTCACCCCCTTGGAGGCCCTCAACCTCCTCGCCGCTCTGCAACGGGAGGCGGGGTGAGTCTCGACGTCGCGGCCGGTGAGGGGCGTCGCGGCTTGGGGGTGGCTCACTCCGGCGATCCGGCCGGTTGGGCTGGCCGCGCCCATGGCGCAGGTCCGAGGCGGTTCCACCCCCGATTCCGCGCCGTAGGTCCGCCGGGGAGGCCCGCGGTGCGCGGATCGCGAGCCGGTTTGCTCCTCACCCTGCACCCGCAACTCCAGCGCCACGGTTTTGCATCCATGGCCCGAATGGGGTGAGTGCTCCCCCGCGGTAGGAGCGCCGCCGGTTGGCAAGCCAGCGCGGAGCCCGCGCCCGCGGCGCGCGCTCGCTTTGACCGGCGCGCCCACGGCCTTGGCTCGTGGCGCTCGCATTGACCGCGTGGCCGGGGGTGGCCCTGGAGGGCAAGAGCAGTTCCGGCCACGGTTCGGCGTTTGTCGCGTGGCCCGGGAAGCGGCCCCCCTGGCTTGAGTCCGTGCGCTTGGGTGACGATCGCGTCCTTCCAACCGCGTGGGAGGAGGAGCATGAATCTCGACGACAAGATCTACGTGGCGGGCCACCGCGGCCTGGTAGGCTCCGCCATCCTCCGCGCCCTGGAGCGCGGCGGCTTCACCCAGGTGGTGGTGCGCACCCACGCGGAGCTTGACCTTACCGACCGCGCCGCGGTGGACGCCTTTTTCGCGCGCGAGCGGCCCAGCCACGGCATCCTCGCGGCGGCGCGGGTCGGGGGGATCGTCGCCAACGCCACCTACCCGGCGGACTTCATCCGCGACAACCTGGCGATCGAGCTCAACGTGATCGACGCCGCCCACCGCTTCGGCTGCGGGCGGCTCCTCTTCCTCGGCAGCTCGTGCATCTACCCGCGCGACTGTCCGCAGCCGATCCGCGAGGAGTACCTCCTCACCGGCCCCCTGGAGACCACCAACTCGGCCTACGCGGTGGCGAAGATCGCCGGCATCGAGATGGCTCGCGCCTACCGCCGCCAGTACGGCGACCGCTTCATCGCGGTGATGCCGACCAACCTCTACGGCCCGGGCGACAACTACGACCTGCAAACCTCTCACGTCCTGCCCGCCCTGATCCGCAAGCTGGTGGAGGCGAAGCAGGCCGGGGCGCCCACCATGACCGTATGGGGGACGGGCAGGCCGCGGCGCGAGTTCCTCCACGCCGACGACCTCGCCGATGCATGCCTCTTTCTGCTGGAGCACTACGACGGCGACCAGATCCTCAACATCGGCACCGGCCGCGACTGCACCATCGCCGAGCTGGCGGCGATGGTGGCCGCGGCGGTGGGCTACACCGGTGAGCTGGTCTTCGACCCCACCCAACCCGACGGCACGCCGCAAAAGCTCCTCGACGTGCGCCGCCTCACCGCCCTTGGCTGGCAGGCGAAGATCTCCCTGTGCGATGGGATCAATCGCACCGTGGCGGAATATCTGGAGCAGGGCGGCGGGTGAAGTTGGGTGAGGGGTGGGAGTGGGTTGGGGAGCGTGGAGCCAAGCGGTCGGCGGTCGTCGTGTATTGTCGATGCGTGATCGTGGTGGTCACCGGAGGGCACGAATCATGCGATCGGTGGTGTCGGTCAGCCTGCCCAAGGCGATGGCGTCGGAGCTTGAGCGGTTTGTCACTGGAACCGGGCGCAACAAGAGTGACGTGATGAAGGAGGCCCTTGGCCTCTTCCTCTGGGAACAACGGTTTCAGGCGACGAGGAAAGTCCTTACTGAAAAGGCGAAGCGCCTGGGCCTCGTCACCGATGACGATCTCTTTGAGACCGCTTCGTGAAGGTAGTCTTTGACACCAACGTTCTCCTTTCGGCCTTCATCGCTGAAGGGCTGTGCGCCAAGCTCCTCATGCGGGCGCGACGGCGAGACGTCGAGCTCTTCATCTGTCCCTTCATCCTCGATGAGTTCGTTGAGAAGCTGACGGAGAAGTTGCACGTGCTGCCGGTGGAGCTTCGAAAGCTCCTCGCCCTCTTTGCCGAAGGATCCCGGAAGGTGACCCCGCCAGCCGGTGCAGTGGCCCGCGCGCAGGTCTGTCGTGACCGGGATGACGACCACCTTCTCGCGTGCGCAAAGGCCGCCGGGGCGACCTATCTGGGGAGCGGGGATCGCGACCTCCTTGCCCTGGAGAATCGGGAGGGGATTCGGATCGTCTCCCCCCGCACCTTCGAGCAGCTCTTTGTGTAGACGATGAGGTGCGGATGGAGCGGACGGTGAGTCAGCGATTGGCAGGGCGCGGGGGTGCGGGGCGGCTGGCCGCGGGGTCGGACGTGCGCGACCTCGCCGTCTTGATCGACTCGCGCTACCCCCTGGTCTATGTGGAGAGCGGCGAGGAGGAGCGGGTGGTGGCCCTGGTCGGCGAGGTGGCGCGCCGCCTGCGCCTGCCCCTGTTCACCTGGTCGGTGACCGAGGGGCTGGCGCGGCAAGAGGCGGGTTTCTCGCCGATGCTCACCACCCGCGATCCCGCCCAGGTGCTGGAGCACATCGCCGCCTCCGACCTGGAGGCGATCTACCTCCTGCGCGACTTCCACCCCTATCTCGACGACCCGCGCCGGGTGCGCCGCCTGCGCGAGATTGCCATGGGGTACCGGCAGCGGCGGCGGGCGATCGTCTTGCTGAGCCCGCAAGCGAAGATCCCCGAGGAGCTCGGCCGCCTGTGCACCCGTTTCACCCCGGCGGTCCCGGACGCGGCACGAATGGTGGGGCTGATCGAGGCGGAGATCGACCGCTACCGCGCCACCCTTGGCGCGCCGGTGCGCATCGAGGCGGGGATGGTGGAGGCGCTCGCCCGGGCCCTTGCCGGCCTCTCCGAGGGCGAGGCGGTACGCGCGGTGCGCGCCGCCATCGCGGCCGATGGCGCCCTGACCCGCGCCGACCGCGATCAGGTGCTGCACTCGAAGAAGGAGCTGGTGGAGCGCGACTCCCTCCTCACCCTCGAGTTAGAGTCCACCAGCTTCGCCAACGTCGGGGGCCTCGCGGGGCTGCGCCGCTGGCTGATGCAGCGCAAGGACGGCTTCTCGACCAAGGCGCGTGACTTCGGCCTGGAGCCGCCGCGCGGCATCCTCCTCGTCGGTGTTCAGGGGTGCGGCAAGTCGCTGGCCGCGCGTGCCATTGCCGCCCTTTGGGAGCTGCCCCTGCTCAAGCTCGACGCCGGCCGCCTCTACGACAAATACGTGGGCGAGTCGGAGCGCAACCTGCGCAAGGCCCTCGCCACCGCTGCGGCCATGGCGCCGGCGGTCCTCTGGTTCGACGAGATCGAAAAGGGGCTGGCGACCGGCAACGGCGACGCGGACGGTGGCCTCGGCCGCCGCATCCTCGGCAGCTTCCTCACCTGGCTGCAGGAGCGGGAGGCGCCAGTCTTTGTGGCTGCCACCGCCAACGACATTGCCGCTTTGCCGCCGGAGCTCCTGCGCAAGGGCAGGTTCGACGAGATCTTCTTTGTCGACCTGCCGGCGGTGAGCGAGCGCAAGGCGATCTTCGCCCTCCACCTGACGCGCCGCGATCGTGACGCCGACACCTTCGACCTGGACCGCCTCGCCGCGGCGAGCGACGGCTTCTCCGGCGCCGAGATCGAACAGGCGGTGGTCTCCGGCCTCTACGCCGCCTTCTCTGGTCCCGGCCACCTCACTACCGAGCTGCTCTTGGAAGAGCTCGCCGCCACCCGGCCCTTGTCGGTGACCATGGCGGAAAAGGTCGCCGCCCTGCGCGCCTGGGCCGCCCCGCGTACGGTCCCCGCGGGTGGGGCGGAGAGTAGTGCGGAAGATGTTTTGTCGATCGAGCCGCGAATGAACGCGAATCGTGGAGGGGAAGGCAACGACCCGCGCGCTGGAGAAAGCAGGAAGTAGGAAGGGGTAGGTGGCGCGGGCGAACGGCCGACCCCCGTGCCAGCCTGGAAGGCGGGGCTCGCGTAGAGGCGCGCGGTGCGGTGGGGTCACGGGCTGGGGTCACAGGGGCCGGCGGC
>Ga0210042_1000271_pt1 | contig 49092 bp, 46 predicted proteins | sample CryGeymeta201518_FD_183982 | JGI IMG/M metagenome (GOLD analysis project Ga0210042, IMG submission 183982) | Groundwater microbial communities from Crystal Geyser aquifers in Utah, USA - Crystal Geyser metaG 2015-18 (SPAdes) (version 2) | ecosystem: Environmental > Aquatic > Deep subsurface >... | reverse complement strand
TCCTTTGCTTCCAATTACAAAGAGAAAAACTTAAAAAAGGTTCACGATGTTATGATATTCCTGAGCATTAAGAATCGGTTCACGATGTTATGATAGCAATTAGCTAATAAAGTGAGCAGGGTCTATATAGCGGCTATCATCCCCAATATCAGTCGGAGTAATAAATGGATAGCTCGTACCGTAAAGATCAGGTTGCTTAGTCGGGGGTGTCTTTCCTGTCACGACACGCCCAAGGTCAGCAATGCGGATTGTTTGCTTCCTTTGGCCCATCACTCCCCCTCCAGCAACTTGCCCACATTCTCCGCAATCTGTTCTTCCAGTTCCCGTGCCTCGACATTGAGGGTTTCCAGTTCCTCGTTCAGCTCCTCCAGCCGATCCTTGAAGTCGAAGTCATCTTCGGCGCGAGCGGTCACACCCACATAGCGGCCGGGGTTGAGGCTACAGCCCTGGGCTTCGATCTCTGCCAGCGTCGCCACCTTGCACAGACCCGCTACGTCGGCATATTTAGGTTTCTTCCCGAAGTGTTCGGCCAGCAGGTCAGCGCTGTCGTGCAGGTTCTCGACGGCTTCGCCCTGGTAAAGTCGGGCGATGTTGGCCAGAAACTCGATCTGCGCTGGGGTCCAGTCGCGGTGGGCGCGGTCGATCTGGCGGTAGAGATGGCGGGCATCGATGAAGAGCACCTTGTCGGAGCGGGCGGTCTTTCGCTTGCCCCGGTCAAAAAACCAGAGCGTACAGGGCAGGGTCACGGTATAGAAGAAGTTGGCGCCCACCGCCACCATCACATCCACGGCGCGGGCTTCGATGATCTGCTTGCGTATGTCCAGTTCCGAGCCGCGGGCGTCGGAGGCGGAGTTGGCCATAACGAACCCGGCGCGACCGGTGTCGTTTAGAGCGCTGTAAAAAAGCTGAATCCAGAGGTAGTTGGCGTTGTCGGCGCGGGGCAGGCCGAAGGGAAAGCGCGGGTCGTCCTTGAGCCGGTCCTTGTCCACCCGGTCCACGTTGAAGGGTGGATTGGCCATGACAAAATCGAACTTGCCGGTGGAGCGGTGCAGGTCTTCGTAGTAGGCGTTGCCCTGGCGGATGTCGCCGGCCAGACCGTGCACGGCCAGGTTCATCTTGCCCAGCCTCACGGTCTCGGCCACCTTTTCCTGGCCGTAGATGCTCAGCTCAGCGCCGGGGTTCTTTTTATGCTCCGCGACAAATCGGGCGCTCTGCACGAACATGCCGCCGGAGCCGGAGGCAATGTCTAAAATTCGTCCATGGAATGGCTGAATGATGCTGACAAGAAGCTTGACGATGGCGGTGGGGGTGAAGAACTCGCCGCCCTTCTGACCTTCGCTCATGGCGAAGTGGCCGAGGAAGTATTCGTAAATCTTGCCGAAGGCGTCCCCCTCGATGTCCATGGGGACGGAGTTCATGGTCTTGAGTAGTTCCTTGAGCAGGGCGTTGTCGAAGCGGTTGTAGGTCTTGGGCAGGACGTCCTTGAGATCGGGGTTCTCCGCCTCGATGGAGCGCATGGCCTCGTTGATGGCCGCGCCGATATTGGCTCCCTCGGGCAATTGGATGAGCGTCGAGAAGCGCGCCGCCTCGGGCAGGTAGAGCACGCCCCGGGCCTGATAGTCCGCCGGACCGATGGTGCGCCGTCCGCTGCTTCTGCCCGATAGTTCCTTCGCCGCCGCCTGGAACTTGTGGTCGGCATAGCGCAGAAAGACCAGCCCCAGCACCGGGAACGAGTATTCCGAGGACTTGAGCTTGGAATTGGCCCGCAGCTCATCCGCCGCGGCCCACAGGCGGGTTTCGATATCGTTGCCATTGTGATTCATGCGTTCTCCCTGCATCAATTTCTATTTGCCATCTAAGACGGGCGTCACCTGGACCAAAAGGCGCAAGGCTTTTGGGATCAGAGTGAATGCCCTTGTTAGCCTTGAATCATTATCTTTATTTGGAGTAGTTATAATCTTTCAATTAGCGAGACACAGTGTCGTTATATGTGGCCATAAACAAGAGCGTCTATTCGCTTTGCTAAAGCCCTTGTCTTCTTTTGATCAAGTAATTGATTAATCAAGTGTTCATAATAATTCCTGTCATTGTTAATGTTGGTCAAATCAACCGCAACTATCTCGTCACCGATCTTTACACTACAGCGTACAGGTGTCCTATATTCAGTCCAGATATTTGCCCCTTCGTCAAGCGCTCTTCTAAGCCTCCCAGCAAGGATTCGTGCACTTGTGTATTTAGACCGCTTAGCGATCTTATCTAATATGTTTTCACCTGCTGATAAACCAAGTGCAAAGGCGAGGCGGGCAGCTACGCTTATACCAGGATGTTGATCTCGGCCTATCTCCTCATCCAATACTTTTTCTAGTGCATCTCGACCTAATTGCTTGGCCCAATAATGAACGGGGCAACCTCGATAAAGAGAGCTTACCAGCATACAAGTCAGGGCGGATTCATCAAACTTAATCTTGTGCCGATTAACGTAGAATTGAAGTAACTCACTTTGCGGCGTATGTGCGAGTGGATCGGTTTTCCAAGCGCGGACTGCTCCGAGCAACTGCTCTTGGACAGATTCGTAGGCGTCTGCTGTGGTTGGCATTCGATAGGGCAGTTCTGGAGCTTCGGGGTCTGATGAAAGACGAACGGTTGGTGCATTGGGGTCGTTTCCCAGACGAACTGTACAAGGTGCGTTCGGGTCATCAACTATTCTCACTCCTACGCCAAAAACGACGTCCAGCATAGAAAGATCTGATTCATTATCAATGTCAACAACATATAAATGATTATCAGGATCGTTATCTTGTACAAGATTGTAGACATGTTGCTTTAAGCGGCGTAACATTCGGGCGGGAAACTTCCTTGGAACCTCACAAAGAGCCTCAAATATAGGAGTAAACTGAGAGGTGCTAATTATCTTAACAGGGATATTGAATTTTTCTGTGATAATGTTCGTATCGTTAATCTGAAATTCGTCGCGATCAGGCTCCCAGTTGACAAGAATTAGTCGATCCCGAAGTTGATCAATATTAGTGCTCGTCAGGCAAGATGCAATTGACCCAAGGATCTGTGAGACATTTGGATCGCTCAAGGAGTATCCAAGGAAGAAGATGGGATGCTCCACAAAAATTGTGAGTAACTTCGCTGCCAAATATGGATTTCTCGTCCGAAAGCTTTTATAGTCGCCTGCAGTTACTATGAGTGAATTTGGTGAAGTGCAACAACCATGAATCTTATAAATCTCGCCTACCGCCTGGGTCGATGAAAATAGAAGCTCTTCTTGCCCAATAAATTTTTTATAGTCAGGGAAAAGCCCTTCCAATAGCAAATCCCAATTGGTTGTGATAATTCCGTCTATCGTTGCGTTTTGAAGAGTTTCGAGTTCCTTTTGAAGGCCTGGTATTTCAGGGATGCATTCGCTCTTTTTCTCGATTAGCTTAGCAATCTCAATTTTAAGTGCAGATTCTTTATTTATCGCATCTGACTTAAAATTCTCTCGAGATTCAGCAAATTTATCTGAATCCCACCATTTTATGTGCAAATCTTTTGCGATCTCGGTAGCGATCTGCGGCTCCTTTCCATCGCCACTTGCTCTGTAGTATTCGTAAGGCCGGTCGGTTAAGGCACTCATCCGTCTTAGAAGTCCTGTCCAGTCATCAATCCCAAGGTACCTCCGAGGTAATCCTGAGCCAACAAATAAAAAAGGAGCCGTATGAAACTGTCTAAGATGTTCGAGAATTTCAGATTTAAGCGACATAAGAAGGCTCTATTTTTTCATCGGCTACTATTGATTATATGGTTTCCAGATAAGACGCATTTTCATTCACCTTTCCGAACACCTCACCCGTGTCAAACCTTGAATCATGAATCAGAACCTTTACCCAGAAACAAAAAAACCATCTTCAATCTTAAGGCCTCGCCAATAAGATATCCGACGGTCTCATAGAAGCAATCCCCCTCTAATTATAACTACAGCGATCAGCATTCAGCGTTCAGCGGACAGCAAGAACTACAGCGATCCCCATTAGACGGCTCCCGTCTAACGGGGCGGGCAGCGGTCCCCGATTAGAAGCTGCTCTTCTAACGTGGCGGTCAGATCTCAGCTATGACCTGACAGCAGATTCGCCAGCCAAGGTCATCCTGCAGAATTCGGCCTATTGATTTTTCCCCTTCACTTTCGGCTTGGATTTTAACACCCTGATTTCTCGCGTGATCTCGTCGACGCTTTTTTCGGCAAAAATCTTTTTTCGCTCCTCGGTATAATCGCCGGATCCTTCCTCATGTTCCATAATGAACATGGTTGCGCCGGAAAGCCCCAGCTTTTTCACCAGAGCATCCCATCCCTGCTTTTTAATTTCACTCAATGTTTTCGGCATAGATCTTCATCCAAGCCGTTCCCTCAGCTTGGAAGGATAGCTCTTCTTCAGGTTTGCGAGAAACGACTGGTCTTCCCGATATTTTTTGTCGAACGCGGCCTTGTGTTCGTGGTAATAGGACAGCGCATCATGTATCTGTTCAAGCTTCAGGTGCGGATACTCATCAATGATCCGGTCGGCGCTCATCCCCAGGATCTCATACCTGATGGCAATATCCATCACGGTAATGCGGGCGCCGCGAATGGCCGGCTGCCCGGAGGCAATTTTCGAGTCTACAGATATGTAAGGGTGGCTGGTCTTTCTTTCCGCAACAGTCATAATCATCCCTCCTTCTGTTTTACATCGTCTCTGAATTCCGCGAAATCTTTATGTTGGGATTATACGAAGAAATGGGGATGGAGGCAAGAAAAATCAAGGAGGCATGGCAATTTGTCCGGAGTCCTGTTCCATGGTATATTCAATACAGAATTGAGCGGATCAATCTTCTTTTAAAGGAGCAGGAGATGTCGGAGATCAAGAAGACGCTCAGCGGAAAGTAGGGCAGGAAACGGCTCGCTTCCGTCAAAGGGCGTGCTAAACCCAATACCGTTCAGTTAAGATGAAGTCATCCCCGAATGCCTCTATCGGGGATATGGTTTTTCAGGCAGCTTAAACCAGATTCCCGCTCAGAATCGTTGCGGGAATGACAAAATTCGTGACCGATTATCCTTAAGTGAACAGTATTGGTGCTAAACCTCGTCTTCCCCTGTTGCCTCAACTTCCATACCGGCAGTCAGCAAATCCACATCCTCATCAGGCGCTGCCGGCAGTCCTCGCTGAGTTCTAAGATCTTCAATTTTATTTAAAACAATATCGAGCTTCCTCTGCCGCGTGGACGTGATGGCATCGTATTCGTTTTGTGCCTCTGCAATCTTTCTGCCCAGCAGATCAAATTTCTTAATATAGTCACCCCATTGTTTCTTGAATTGCCCCAGCAACGATAGTATTTCATTAGAAGTCCGCTCCAATGCGAAGTTGTCAACAGCCTGTCGAATCACGGCCAGAACGGCAAAGAGCGTGATGGGAGAACAGAAGACCACTTTGTTTTTGATCCCATCATCAAAAATTGAGCTGTCCTGCTCATGGATGAAGGCATAGATCTGTTCATTGGGGATAAACAACAGCACATAATCGACCGTGTTCTGTTCCGGACTGATGTATTCACGAGTTGTAACTTCTTTAATCCGGGCTTTCACGTCTCTCAAGAAGTCATTGCGATATTTCATTTTCGACTGTTCCGAGTCAGCCTCAAGGAATTTAAGATAGTTGTCCAAAGGGAATTTAACATCCATATTCAGCGTAAGATGCCGAGGCAGGAGAAACGTGAAGTCCGGCCGCGATCCAATACCCTGGATGGATTTCTGTTTAAGATAGTTCACATTCTCAATAAAACCCGCCAGCCGCAAGACATCCTCAGCCATTCGCTCACCCCATTGTCCTCTGACCTTTGTGCTTGCGAGAGCTTCACGAAGCGTGTTCGTAACCTGCGTAAGAGATGAGGTCTGTTCACTCGTGATTTTCAATTGGGTTGTCAGTTCCCCGAATTTCTTCTCTCTGTCCTTTTCAAGTTCTTTCACAAGACCGGAAACATTTTCCAATTGAGATGTCATGCGCTGCAATTGCTGGTCAATGAGACCTTTTTTTGCCTCCAAATCTTTGATATTCCCTTCTCTCTCTGACTCCAATGTGACTTTGGACAGTTTCAGAAATTCTTCTGTAGATTTTGACAGGGCATCAAGTGACAGACTCCCAAAGCTCGCTTTGACATTCTCGATGACCGCATCTACGTCTGCCTTGCGCTGGGTTTCACTCTCTCGAAACAGCTCCCCGGCAAGTTCTTTAGCTGTCTTCGCCTGGATTAACTTTAAGGCAAAAGCAACGACAAGGCCTATAATAAATCCTGCGAGAAGCGCTATAAGAACCGGAGCCCAATTCATAGAATCCTACTTCAATGTATTTGAGAAAAACGGACAGGGACGGATGCAAACCCGAAACAGGAATTGACGAATTTCAGGCGATCCCTTTGATGTTAAAACAGCCGCAGAGGTTCCCTTTCATATCGAACCGTCCCTGAAACCTCTCGGTTATCCATGTCCTTGAGGACAATGCCATCCCTGTCTATTCACCGACATGTCAGTTGAGTCAGACAGCCAGAAACCTCCCTGACACCATTGCCATTTGCATAGGGCAACAAATCGAATCAGGGATTGCAGACAGGATCTTGTTTTTCAGGACGTTTTAAAACCGTTAATGGATTTCAAGAACCGAGTTTTCGGTCCCGAAGCTATTGGCCACCTTCTTGGGACAGGAAGGATCCGTGATCCATTTCCCGTCCACGACAAACTTGTATTCATATTTTCCGGACGGCACCATGGTCTGTATCTTCCAGATGCCGTCCCTGGACCTCTTGGCCTTCAAAACATCGGGCCTCCAGCCGTTGAAATCCCCCGCAATCCCCACCCAATTCGCATCGGGAGCCGAGATTCTGAACTCCACCATCCTCCTTGCGCTCTCCTTTTTCATCTCTTTCTTCGCCATAGGTCATCCCTCCTTTTTATAACAGGTTGCACGTTCAACCATTTGCTTTGTCAACCACCGTCAAACTTCAGGCTCACCTCCATGACGGACAAGGCCGTCGTCCATTCAGAAGATGTTTACAACATACCCGGAGGATCGGATCTTGTCAAGATGTTTACTTTTCCATGGCCGTATGTTACTATTTTTCCCGTCAAAACCGCACGATGAGGGATGACCGGTCATGTTGAATCTTCGGAACATCAGCATCTTCTACGGAATCGGGAGAAGGATTCTTCTCTGGTTCAGTCTTTTTTTCCTCATTCCCCTGCTCACCGTAAGCTTTACAGGGTATCAGCAAAGCAAAAAGGCCATCCGCAAGCAGGTTTATGACCATTTTGAATCCATGCTCGACCTGCAGAAGGAAGCCCTGATCCATTATCTGGAACAGAAAAAAGTCCAGCTTAAATCCTCGGTCGCGGAAAACGAATTCATCTTTATCTCCACGGTGGTGCTTCAGTCCGCCACCTTCGGCAAAGGAGACATCGAGGCGGCTCGGAACCGGGTTCAGAAATACGCGGCGGAAAAGAAGATCGAGATGGCCGCCCGGGAGATTTGGATCCTGGGAAAAAACGGAGGCGTGCTCGCCTCATCCGATGCATCCATGCTCGATTCCGACCGCAGGCTTTCCCCGGAATTCATAGCCTATCAGGCTGACCCGGCCCCCATCAAAATCCGTTATATGGAGACCTCCCATGGCCCCGAAGTCCTGATCTTCGCCCCCATCAAGAGTGAGACCGGAGAATGGGCAGGACTTTTTACCCTGTCCATCAATATAGAGGACATCTACCGTATATTGGAAAACCGGACCGGTCTTGGAGAAACGGGCGAGACCTACCTGGTTGACGACAAAGGCCGTATGATCTCCAGGTCGCGATTCCTCCCCGATGTGATTTTGAAAAAGAAGATCCGCCTGGCCGAGATCCTTGAACGCAAGGATTGGCGCATCTCTGAGAATTATCCTCTGAATTACCGCGGGCTTAAGGTCATTCAGGCCCACGCCCGGTCCCCGTACTTCGGCTGGACGTTGATCGGGGAGATGGAGACCTCCGAGGCCTTTCGCGACCTGACGGCCCAGCGCAATAAGACGATCATGATTGCGATCGTCCTCTTCATCCTTCTGGTGTTGGTCGCCGCCTTGATCTCCGAAACCCTGACCCGGCCCATCCGCGTCCTGGCCCAGGCCGCCAAGCGGGTCTCAAAAGGGGATCTCAACCAGAAGGTGGAGACCCAGCCGGGCAATGAACTGGCCGACCTGGCCTTGGAATTCAACAAGATGACCAAAAGCCTCAAGGAGTCCAAGGAAAAAATGGAGGAATGGAACGCCGGCATCCAGCAGGAAGTGGAGAACCGCACCCAGGATCTGTTGAAGTCGGAGCTCAAGTTCAGAAACCTCATGGAAAACGCCAACGATGCGATCATGATCTTCAATGCTGAAGACAGGCTCTGCTCCCTCGCCAACCTGAAAGCCGAGATTCTGACCGGATACAGACATGAGGAGATCCTCCGAACCCGTTTCTTCGACTTCTTCCCTCCGGACCACAGCGAACGCCTCAAGGAACACTACCGGAAGGCATTGGAACGGGGTTCTGACAATCTGTACAACATCCCCCTGCAGAGAAAAGACGGCTGGCTGGTCTTTGTGGATATCAGCAACAGCCTGATCGAATTCCAGAATCAGAAGTTCATCAACTGCATCCTTCATGACGTGACCGAGAAGCATAAAATCGAACGGGAGAGGAACGCGGTTTTTCAAATCTCAGACATTATTGCAAAATCATCGGATCTGGATACCATTCTCAGAAAGGCGCTGGACATCATCTTAAAAAATCTGGAGCTGGAGGTGGCCGTCATCTTTCTGTACGATCAGAAAACCAACGAACTCATTCTCTCATTCCAGAAGGGATTTTCCAAGGCATTCATGGATCAGTTCGCCCGGCAGGCCGTCACGGCGGATTCGGGCAGGATCTGTGTAAAAACCGCCTTCACTCAGGAGATGCACTACCTTCAAAACCCTTTCGAGGGGAATATGGACATCTACCTGGACACGGATGTGGACAAGGATTATCTTCAGACCGTCGTGAGCCTTCCCCTCCTCGCGGAGGGAACCCTGGTCGGCGTCCTGGAGGTGATCACCAACCGCAGGCGCAGATTCTCCAGCGAAAACTTTATGCTCCTCGAAGCGCTTGCAAACCAGCTTGCCGCAGGCATCCTCCGTATCCAGTTGGAACAGGGAATGCAGGAACGGATCCAGCAGTCCGAAAAGCTTTCCAGCGTGGGCCAGCTTGCAGCGGGAATCGCCCATGAAATCGGCACCCCTCTGAACATCATCTCCGGTAATGCCGAATACCTGATGATGGACATGAAACCCGATGACCCGAAAATGGAGGAACTCTCCATCATCATCCAGCAAACCGAACGGATTGCAAAATTGATTCAACAGCTCATGGACTTCGCCAGAAACACCCGGCCCAGCTTCGAACTCACGGACATCCATCAACTGATAGACAACACCCTGACGCTGACCAGGCACCAAATCAAAAAACATTTCATCTCACTCACATCAAATCTGAACGGCCGTCTTCCGAAAATTGTTGCGGACCCGAACCAGATCCAGCAGGTCTTTCTGAATATCATCATCAATGCCATCCAGGCCACGCCGGACGGAGGGAGCCTCCGCATAGAGACCGAGATCGGCCGAGACGAAGAGTCGGTCCAGGTCCGGATCTGCGATACAGGCTGCGGCATCCCCAGGGAATATATCAACAACATCTTCGATCCGTTTTTCACGACCAAGGAAGTCGGACAGGGCACCGGCCTGGGTCTTGCCGTGAGCCACCGGATCATTGAAAATCACAGAGGCAAGATCGAAGTCGAAAGCAGGGTCAATGAAGGAACCTGCTTCACGGTGATTTTACCCATCCATGCCGAGGAGACCCGAAATGAATAAGTCAGCATCCATTCTGGTGGTGGAAGACGAAGAAAAGATGCGTGAGCTGCTCCAGAAGATCCTCTTGACCGAAGGGTACCTGGTCCAGACGGCAAGCAACGGCAGCGCCGCCCTCTCGATGATCGAGGAGCACTCCTTTGATATCGTCCTGACGGACGTGAAGATGCCGGGCCTCGGCGGGATCGAGCTTTTGAAGGCCGTCAGGGGGATATCCAAGGAGACCTATGTGATCATCATGACCGCCTTCGGGACCATTGACTCGGCCGTGGAGGCCATGAAACAGGGGGCTTATGACTACATCTCCAAACCCTTCAAAATGGATGAGATCCGGATCCTCATGAACAAGATCCTGGATGAGAAGGCCCTTCGTCACGAAGTGAACTCCCTGCGCAGAGAGGTGAACCGCCGGTACCAGTACAGCAACATCATCGGGAAGAGCAAAGGCATGCAGGAAATCTTCGAGCTGATCGAAAGGGTCTCCGACGGCAAGAGCACGGTGCTGATCCAGGGAAGGAGCGGGACAGGCAAGGAACTCGTGGCCAAAGCCATCCACTATAACGGTCCCAGGAAGGACAAACCCTTCATGGCCGTCAACTGCAGCGCCATCCCCGAAACCCTCCTGGAAAGCGAGCTCTTCGGTCATGTTAAGGGGGCCTTCACCGGCGCCGTCACCACGAAAACCGGACTCTTTGAGGAGGCCGACGGCGGGACCCTGTTCCTGGACGAGATCGGGGACCTCTCACTATCCATGCAGGTCAAACTGCTGCGGGTCCTGCAGGAAAGGGAGATCAAGCCGGTCGGGGGAACGGAGTCGAAAAAGATCGACATCCGCCTCATCACCGCCACCCACCAGGACCTGGCGGAAAAAATAAGGCAGGGGACCTTCCGGGAAGACCTCTATTACCGGTTGAACGTCATCAACATCATCATCCCCCCTCTCAAGGACCGCCCCGAGGATATCCCTCTTCTGGCCCGTCATTTTCTGAACCTTTACGCCAAGGAGAACAACCGGAGCGGGATGACCGTCTCCAGGGAGGTTCTCGAGGCGTTCATCAACTATCCGTGGACCGGAAACGTCCGGGAGCTGGAAAACATCATCGAACGGGCCGTCATCCTATGCAAGGGGAATGAGATCACCTTGGAGGACCTTCCGCCTCACTTCCTCAAGGAGAGCCGGGAGAGTCTGGAGAAAACAGATCTCAGCAGCCTCTCGCTGGATGAGGTGGAAAAGGAGCATATCCAACGCGTCCTTGAAAGCGTAGGCGGGCACAAAATGAAAGCCGCTGAGATCCTTAAGATCGACCGGAGAACCCTCTACAGGAAACTCCAGAGCTATAACCTGTGAAACCCGTTAAAAATGATTTACTTTCTCCCTTTAATCAGATAAATTATTAAGTCCGTTTACCGGATTCCCATAGGAGAAAATTACCATGAAAGCCAAAAACATCATGAATCCATCCCCCATCACCATCCATGCGGATGCCACGATCCAAGACCTGGTCAACCTCCTCAATGATAAGAAATTCGACGGGTTATGCGTGGTGGAAGGCGAAAACAAACTGGTCGGGGTGGTGACCCTTTTCGAACTTTACGAGGCCTTTCTTCCCGGCTATGTCATGATGAAGGAGGAACTGGCCCACTTGATTCATGACGGGTACTTCGAAAAGAAGTGCAGGGAAATAAGAAACCAGCCGGTCCGCTCGATCATGAGGTCCGACCTCGTCAAAATCAAGGAAGAGGATACGCTCATCAGTGTGCTGGCCGATATCGTGAAATCCCGCCTTCAGGTGGTCCCGGTGACCCGAGGGGATACGCTCATCGGCATGATCCACAAAAAAAGCCTCCTCTCTTACACGAGCAAGGTGCTGATAGAAAATCATTCGAACTGACGCTGCATAAGGAGCACGACGGTGATGAACCCATTCTGGACAGCCACTCTGATATTCATAATATCCTATGCCGTTATCGTTTCCGAAAAGATCCACAAGACCAAGGTGGCGCTGGCAGGGGCCTCGTTGATGCTGATCCTGAAGATCGTGGATCAGAAAGAAGCCTTTCACAGCGAGGAACTGGGGATAGACTACAACGTGATTTTCCTGTTGATCTCCATGATGATGATCATCGGGATCATGAAAAGGACCGGGATCTTTGAATACGTGGCCATCAAATCCGCCAAAATAGCCAAGGGAGAGCCCTTCCGGATTATGGCCATCTTCTCGGTGGTCACGGCCGTTGCCTCCGCCTTCCTGGACAATGTGACCACGGTCCTGCTCCTCGCCCCGGTCACCCTCCTCGTGGCCGACGAACTCGATATGGACCCGATCCCGTTTCTCATCACCGAGGCCCTGGCCTCCAACATCGGGGGGACCGCGACCCTGATCGGCGACCCTCCGAACATCATGATCGCGAGCAAGGCCAGGCTGACTTTCATGGACTTCATCCTCCACCTGGCTCCGGTGGTGATCATCATCATGATCGTTTACATCTACACGATCAAGCTGATCTTCGGCAGGAAGCTCAAGGTCAAGGAAGATCTCAAAAAGCGGATCATGGAGATCCAGGAGAAGGACCTGATCAAGGATCCGGTACTTCTCAGGAAATGCCTGGCGGTGCTCGGCATCACCATCTTCGGATTCGTGATCCACGGGTTTCTCCACTTTGAGCCCGCGACCATCGCCCTGGCCGGCGCCGCCCTGCTCTTCCTCATCTCCGGGGAAAAACCGCATGACATCTTTCTGGAAGTGGAATGGCCCAGCATCTTCTTTTTTATCGGTCTTTTTATTATCGTGGGCGGGGTGGTCAAGGTCGGACTGATCGAGAAGATGAGCCGGATGATGATTGATCTCACCGGCCCGACACAGACCAATATGTTCACGACCTCCATGGTCATACTCTGGTTCTCGGCCATTGCCTCAGCCATCGTGGACAACATCCCCTTCGTGGCGACCATGAATCCCCTGATCCTGGACATGGCCAACAACATCTACCACGCAGGGGGCGCGGCATCCCATGCGCTCCCGCCTGAGACCATACACAACGCCGTGCTCATGCCGGTCTGGTGGGCCCTTGCTCTCGGGGCCTGCCTGGGAGGGAACGGTACAGCCATCGGCGCTTCGGCCAACGTGATCATCATCGGCATGGCGGAAAAGGCCAGGAAACCGATCTCTTTTCTTAAGTTTATGGCCTACGGCATACCGATCATGATCGAAACCGTCGTCATCTCCATGATCTACATCTGGGTGCGATATTATATCTTGACGGCTTCGTAAAAAGTCCATCTGCGGCGTTGCGCCGCGTCCTTCGCCTGCCTGTGCGTGACCGCACGCAGACAGGTCATTGCAGCGTACATCTAAGTGGCCCTATTCGTAAATACGGTCGCATTCGAGTGCCGTAGGGCGGCCTCATCTGCGTTCCGCTCCTTGCGGCGTACCACAGTGGGTACACCTCAGTCGCGCGCGGAGATGAGGCCGCCCTACGACCCTCTCGGTACGTTACCATATTTACGAACAGGACCACTAAGTACGCCTCATTCCTCAGGACTTGCGCGCCTTGCATCTGGGCCTTTTTTCTTTGCCGTCACATTTGAGGACTTCTTACGAGTCCATCATATTTTGGCTTGAAAAACAGAGGGGGATCGTTCAGACGTCCTCAAGTTCAGCGAAGCTGTTCCCTGAAAAGCGGCTTCGAAGTTCCTTCTCGATGTCTCTCTTCTCGTTCAGCGGATGCTGCGGGCCGCCGATTTCGGCCTGATCAACCATTCCCTGCAAAGGCTCATCCTGAATCTGAGATGAAGGATCCTCTTCGCGTACGAGAGGACGCCTCCTCTTCATCCGCTCCTGCATGAGGCGGCTCACCTGCTCCTCGGGATCCGGCAGGAAGTCATCCACGGGGAGGCGATCTTGGTATCTCCGGACAGCGGTTTCCAGACCGGTCCATAACTTTCCGTAGTCCATCTTGGATTCCATGGTCTATACGGCCCCCTGTTCCTGCGGTTTGAGCAGCGAAAGCCCCTTCTTGGCATCCCTGTTCAAGGGATTGATCTTAAGGGCCCTGCTCCAGGCATCGAGAGCTTCTTCATATCGTTGCAGTTGATAGAGACTGTTGCCGAAGTTGGCATAGCCCATGGACTGATCCCGGCATCCCTGGTCAAGCGATTTCGAAAACATCTCGCTCGCTCTCTCGTAATCCATGGCCGTGTAATAAAGGAGGCCGAGATTGTTGTAGGCTTCGGCAAGGTCAGGCCGCAGAGAAAGCGCCTTCTTGAAGGCCTGCACCGCCTCTTCAGGACGGTCGAGTTCAGTATAGGCGAGCCCCAGATTATTAAAGGCCTCGGCATATTCAGGGTCACAGGCCACGGCCTTTTCAAAGGCAAGCGCCGAGGCCTCATGGGCCCCCTTGTAGAAGAAGACCACACCCTGGTTGTTGTGCTCCCTGGACTCTTCCTTTTTGCGGCGGACGACCTCTTCGGTTAGAAGCCGTTTCTGATCGTCATAGTACGATTCGATCTTGCGTTGTCCATCGGCAAGGGCTCTCATCTCTTCATGCGTCTTCCCCATGAGGGCCTCCATCTTCTCCACGGCCTCGCGGCGTCCGGCGCTCACCATGCTGTGAAGCTCTTCGCCCTGTCTCCATCCCTTTTCTATCTCCTTTTCCATGCTTTCCAGCCGGGCTTCGGACGCGGAGAGCGTCTCCTGAATCTTTCCGGAGAGCTTCTCATTTAGGGCCTTCACCTCTACTTGCAATGCCTGTATGGAGAGATTCAAATCCCCTGAGAAAGCCTGAATAAGATCCTGGACCTTTCCGGAGAGTTCTCCGGGGATCTGACCGATCCGCTCTTGAATCACATCCTGCCTCCCCTTGATTTCCTCCTGATGGGCCCTGATCTCCCCGGATAATCCCGTCTGAAGGGCATCCAGCCCCGATTTGATCACCTGGAAAGAGGAGACGAAGTCAATCCGGTCCATGATGTTTCGGACCTCATGTATGGCTTCACTGTTGTGGTAGAGCGAGCATTTCTTCTTCTTGGCGTAAAACAGGCTGCATGCCTCTTCCAGGCAGGGCTGGCGCTCCCATTCCTCCAACCCGTTTTCGTTCTTTTTGGTCTGCTTGAGAATGATCGGACAGATGGTCATCTTACCCTCTCCAATAAAGGTTTCAAAAGCGAAGCGCCTTGAGCCCTCATATCCCTTTTTTTAGGACTCCCTGGCAACCCTGAACCGGACTGCCGCATCATCCTGCGGATCAAGCGGCAGGGATCTTCAACCGGGTCTTCCCCATGAGCGGCCGTCTCTCTTTCAGGAGGGACTCCTCCATGAGGACGGCTGCGGATTCTTTCATCTTTTCATAAAGGATAGGATCCGGGGACTCTTTAAGCGCCTGATCGAGAACCGACGCCGCCAGCAGAGGCTCACCGGCAGATTCCAGCAAATAAACCCGATGGCAGCGATCATCCTTATCCGAACATGCCTCGGCAAGGGCATAGTTCCCGGCCTGTTCATGGAAGTGCGCCCAGACGGCCCTGGTTTCTCCAGACTCTCGGGATGCTGTCTGATGCCGGACTATCTCTTCAGCCCGATCTTGTCTGTCCAAAAGGACCAGGTGCGCGACAAGACGCTTGATCTCGTCTTGAGAAAGAGGTTTCCCGTGATCGGCGCGTGACTCAAGCTCTCTGACTTCAGATTGAATCCTCCCTAAGTTGAATTCATTCATCTTGGCGTAATAAGCCGCATTATCCCTGGAGAGATCCCTGGCCTGTTTCAGCATCTTCCCGGCCGATTCAAAATCCCCGGCCTTGTCCATCTGATCCGCGAGCCGGATCAGAAGCTGCACTCGCTCGCTTTCGCCGGATGCCGTTTTAAGCCCTTCCTGCAGGATCCTGATGCCGGATTCATACGCCCCCTTCATGGCAAACAGATCTCCAAGAAGGAGGTAAAGCGCCGCATCATGCAGCCCTTTCTCTTTTATCTGATGCAGGAAATCGATCCCGGCATCCATCTTCTCCGGATCCAGGAGGACCGACAGGCGCACGTCCTCAAAAGCGCCCTTCAGGTCGAGGAGGTTCAGCCGGCAGCGGCATCGCCCCAGCCTGGCATCCGCATGCGCATGGTCCCCGTCTTCTTCAATCAGGGCGGTAAAAAGTTTTTCTCCCTCCCCGGCTGAAGAGTGATCCAAGGCCAGGGCCCTTTCCATGGATCGGACTGAAGACCCCGGTTTCCCGGCCTTCAGGTAGCTCCATGCAAGAATTTTCAGGATCTCGGCCTGGTCAGGAGCCGCCCCTGCAATCTCTTCCATCCTGCACAAAAGTTTCTCCCGGATTTCAGGATGGGCATCCCCGGATGAGGAGAGAAAAGAGAGCGCGGCTGCGGGGCGCCCCATCCGCACAAAGATCCTGCTGACGGCCCCATAGGCTGAGATCTCCGATGGATCGCAGGAGAGGATATCATGGCAGAATTTGATCCCCTGTTCAGACAGGGAGGGGTCCATGCCCACGGCTCCGGCGATATGTTCTGCGGCCTTGGCATGCACTCCTGCCTTGAGATAGACCTTGCCGATCTCAAGTTGAACACGGGCCATCTTCGGGTTCTTTTCTGCAATCCGGTTCAGAAGCCCGAGAATGACATCCGTATCCTGAGTATGCCTCTGGACCGCCTTCCAGAGCAGATCCAGCGCAGGCTCGTCTCTCCCCTCAAGGATATGGATCTCCGCCATGCCGAGGATCGGCGCAATCTGCATGGGGTGCTTTGCAGAGATATGCAGCAGGTACTTCATGACCGTATCCCGGCTTTTCGGCAGTTCCCGGGCCAGGCGCATGAGGCAGGAGACCCCTTCCTCCACCCTGCCGCAGGCCGAAAGGACCGATCCCATGGCGAGCGATGCCTTGGCAAGAGAGGGGTGCAGGACAAGGACCTTTTCAAGCCTTTCGGCGATACCCTCGGCAAGCCCCGGCCGATCTCGATAAACCGGGGCAAGGGAGGTATCTTCCTTGAAGGCCTGGAAATAAAAAGTAACCGCGTCACTCAAGCGGCCCATCCCTTTGCAGGCATCCCCCATGGTCCGGTGAATGCACGCAATCTGAGGGGGTCTGAATACCTTCTCGAGTTTTTCCCCCTCTTTTAGGACCAGATCCAATGCCCCTCCCAGAAGGTAGGCTGAGAGAAGCCCCTGACTCAAAACCAGATTGCCCGGAGATCGGACGAGCCTATCCCGGTACGACTCGATCACCTTGCCTGCCGATTCGGGATGAGCGCATAAATGCCGGTTCAGGGTCTCCGAGGTTTCCTGGTATCTCTCCATTCTGAAATAGAATTCGGCCAGCCCGAAGACAAGCGAATCCTCTTCCGGGAAGCGATTCAGCCACTCCTTGATGAGCCCTTCCAGGACCTGGAATTGACCCGGGCTCTCAAGGGCGCAGCCGATGAGACGCTCGACCGCCTCCTGAAAATCCTCCCCTGCTGCAGCAGCCTCGGCCCAGACCAGGCGGGCTGCAGGATCACACACCCCTTTGCCCTCCAGTTCGGCAAAGAGCTTCCGGACATCCGAATGGATCTCAGGGCTCCTTCTCAGGAGCATGGATATCGGGTGAAGGGTCTCATGAAGCAGGCCGGGCGCCCTGGACAGGGCCTGATTCAGCGACTGAAAGGCCTCCCGGTCCCGCCCGAGGGCCATCAAGACCTCGGCTTCTGCAACCCGGGCCAGCGGAAGGGACTCATCGGCCTTGAGAAGCGCATTCAGCATCGGCGCCGCCCGCCCGGCCTGGCCGGGCGCAAGCCGGATGAACCGCCGGATCAGAACCAGCGGCCGTTCCGCTTCGGGATGGTTCAGGCAGAGTTCAGCAAGAAAAATGACCAGTTCAGGATCCTCAAAATGATCCTGCAGAAGCGGCATGGCCTTTTCAAAGACGACGTCTGCCTGTGAGGGATCGGCCTTAACGATCCTTCTCATCTGGTTGATGGATGCGGCCAGGTCCCCTTGATTCAGACAGAGATCACCCAAGACCCGTGCGGCTTCTATATTTTCCGGGTCGAGTCCGATCAGACGCTGGAAACGCCCCATGAGCAGACCCGTCTCCACCCTTCCGTTCAGGCCCGTATAGACCTTCGAGGCCTCGGCAAAACGATTCGATTCAACCAGAACGTCCCCAAGAAATAAAATGAGATCCTCGGCCCCTTTAGAGGATGGATCAACCTTTTTGAGCCGTTCGATGATCCCGGACCGAAAGGCGGGGTCTTGGATCTTCTTAAGGGCATCCGCCCCTTTTGTCCATTCTCCTTTAGCGAGGCAGGCCTTCCCCATGAGCCAACAGCCCCGAGGCCCGCCATCCGAGTTCATAAATCTTTGGATGACGTAAGAGGCGGATTCAGGATCGAGGTCCAGGGCCTTTTCATAATATCCGGCGGATTTTTCCGGGTCCTCTTCCCATAAAAGATCCCCCATATAAAGGAAAGGCCCTGCATGATTTCGGATATGCGTTAGGATGTTTTCCAAACGAGGGTGGATCAGGGGCCATTCTTCCCTTCGAACCTTGAGGATTTCGGTATAAGACTCAAAGGCTGCCTCAAAGGATTGACGGTGTTCCTGGATCAACCCCGCGGTATAGCCGAGATCCGCAATCATCATAGAACTCTTCTCATCCGAGGCTATCTTCCGGAGTTCTGCGATCCGGTTCCGTGTCCGGTCCAGGATCCGCGTGAGAACAGCGCCGTCCGCCTCGCCGATCACCTTGAAGGCCTCATTCAGATCTCTAAGGTGGATCAGGATCTCCAGGCGAAGCTCCATGAAATCCGACCGATTGACACCGTCAGGGGGGGCATTCAAAAGGTCAAGGATCTCCCGGACCTTTCCCGGATGGGCCTTAAACGCCTTCCGGTACTCCCTCAGGGCGGACTGAGGTTCATGGGTCAGACAAAAAAGCTCCGCTGCGCCAAGAAGAAGATCGAGGTTCTTGGGATCCTTTTTTAACGGGGCCTCAAAGATCTGGACGGCCTTGTCATACTCTCCCTTCTCAAAGAGCTTCCTGGATTTTTCAATAATCTTCTCGGTCGAGTAGAATGTCTCAAACATAGAGGGATAAAATCCTTGAGAATGAAAAATATATGCCTTGTATGACTTATATTCAGTATAACTTGTCCCAATTTTTTATGTCAATTTTTTTTATACATTCCCATGTCCGCCGTAATCAAACAGGATCCGCCTTGCGCGCTTGACAATAACCCGGCATGATGGTTTATTCTTTCAAGTACGCATCAAAGATGCATCAAACGCCCAAACGCCCATAAACATTTTTTCAGGATCTTTTCAATAAACTATTTATTTTCGAGTAATTCTTAGATTTCATGAGGAATGAAAGGAGCCTTCCGATGCTCGCCCTGAAAATCGTTTTCTCCATCCTCTTTTTGCTCGTTTCTTCGAATCTTAGCGCCTATTGCGAACCATACAAACTCGCCATTCCCCTCGGTCTGACTGAACCGGCGATCCCTGAAAACAATCCCATGACCGTGGAGAAGATCGCCTTGGGGAAAAAGCTCTATTTTGACAAAAGGCTTTCCGCGGACGATACCGTGGCCTGTTCCAACTGCCATGACCCCAAACTCGGGTTTGCCGATGCCTTGCCGACATCGGCAGGCATACGCGGACAGTTCGGCCCACGCAACGCCCCCACGGTCCTGAACTCGGCCTTTTACGACCTTCAATTCTGGGACGGGCGCGTCCCTTCTCTTGAGGATCAGGCCAAGGGGCCGATCATCAACCCCGTGGAGATGGGGATGGCTTCGCACGACGATCTGGTGAAAAAACTGAAGGGGATCCCCGAATATGTGAAGGACTTTCAGGCGGTCTTCGGGGCAGAGATCACCATCGACCGGATCGTTCAGGCCATCGCCGCCTTTGAAAGGACCCTGATCTCCGGCAACTCCCCATTCGACCGGTTCTTCTACAACAGCGAATCCGATGCCATCAGCGAGCCGGCAAAAAAGGGGCTCCTGGTCTTCCGGGGCAAAGGCCGGTGTCTCAACTGTCACGACTTCAACCCCATCTATGCGCTCTTCACGGACAACAAGTTCCACAATATCGGGGTCGGCATGGACAAGGCCGAACCTGATCCGGGCAGATTCAAGGTCACCGGCAATTCCGCTGACCAAGGGGCCTTCAAGACCTCCACGCTTCGCAATATCGCGCTGACGGCGCCCTATATGCACGACGGAAGCCAGAAGACCCTTGAGGAGGTGGTGGAGTTTTACAATCAAGGCGGCCATAAAAATCCTTATCTTGACGGGGGAATCGTCCCCTTGAATCTCACCGATCAGGAAAAGAAGGATCTCGTGGAATTTTTGAAATCTCTCACTGGAGAATTGCCGAAGCTTTAACCGTCTTTATACAGGAGGTGCCGCATGGATTCGAACAAAAAAAACGGAATGACCCGGAGAGAACTTTTGAGAACCGGAACGGGCGCCGCAGCCGTGACACTGCTGGCGGGGATCTCGCCTTTCGGACTGGTCAGGGCGGCCTTCGGAGAAGAGAAAGCAGAGCCCTTCACCTTTGCCTATCTTTCAGATGCCCACTTGTATGTGAAAAACATCAACCAGAAGTTCGTGGATGCCTTGGTTAAGGGGGTGCAGAATGTCAACGACATGAACCCGGCCCCGGATTTCGTCTTCTTCGGCGGGGATTTGGCCCAGCTCGGCCACCCCGACGAGCTCAAGCTCGGGAAAGAAATCCTTTCCGATCTCAAACCCAAGCTCCATATCATGGTCGGGGAGCACGACTGGTACCGAGATATGGGAGAGACCTGGAAGACACTCTTCGGACCGGACCGATATTCCTTTGACCATAAGGGGATTCACTTCGTGGTCTTGAACAGCGTGATCGTCAAGGACTATTGGACACCGAACAAGATGACGCCGGAGCAGAGGATGCTGGCCATGGCCCAGTTGGACAATCCCAAGGGCGAGGCCTTCACCGTAGGCGAAGAACAGCGTGATTGGCTGCAAACGGATCTAAAGAAGGTCAAGAGTGAGACCCCTGTGGTGGTCTTTTCCCATTCTCCCCTCTACAAGCTTTACCGTCCCTGGAATTTCTGGACCGACGATGCCGAGGAAGTCCGGAAGCTCCTCTCCCGATTCAAGACCGTCACGGTCTTTCATGGGCATACACACCAAGTCCTGACCAACCGGATCGGCAACATCACCTTCCACGGTTTTCTTTCCACGTCCTGGCCCTGGCCCTATGCCCCGAAAGGCACGCCGGAACTGACCCTGCAGATGGACCGTCCGGACCCGTTCTTCTCCACGGACGGCTGCGGCTGGGGGATCATCGACATGCTCGGCTCCGGGCAGGCGGACAAGACCTATGAACCCTGGAACCGCAGCCCCATGAAAGTCACTTACGAAGAGATTGCCTCAGGGAAATGGCCCCCGGCCTATCCCCAAGGCTCCAGCGGTCCGTCTTATTAATGATTAAACGGGATAAAGGAGGAATCGGCATGACTATAAAAAAAGGGATCCTGACCAGCTTATGCATCACCGCACTGATCGTCTTCGCAGGGTATACCGGCATTGTCTTCGCCCACGGCCAACCCCACTCAGCGCAGGATCTAAAGCTCTTTGAAATGGCCTACCAAAAGGCCGTGGACCAGGGGTATAAGATCTTCCACGATGCCAAGCTGGGAACCACGGGGCAGTCCTGCGACATGTGCCATCCGGATGCGGCCAATACGCATCCTGAGACCTATCCCAAGTACCAAACACAGATCAAGAAGGTCATCGGACTTCGGGACATGATCAACTGGTGCATTCTCAACCCGCTCAAGGGAAAAGAGCTCGCCCCGGACAGCGAAGAGATGATCGCCCTGGAGGCCTATATCACGAACCAGAGAAAAGGGACTCCCCTTGCTCCGGGAAAACATTGAACCGGTTCATGACGGCTTCGCAGGGAGGGGAATGACCCTCCCTGCTGTTTCTGCCCGAAGCCGCGCTCAACCCCTTAATCTTCCCGCTCTCCGGAAAGAATTGAGAAAAGAATTAGGAAAAGAATTAGGGTCAGACACCGATTCTGCACCATGAATCTCCGTCGTGGGCACTGATTCCTTTGTCAATAATAAATAAACGATCCCTTTGACAACACCTTCTCCTCAACGAGCCATCGGCAAACGGCCAATCAACGCCTTCGTCTTATTACACTTCTGGTTCCGCTAAATAGAACCGTCACCTTTCCCATTTCCCAGTCTATACTTTTCAAATGAACTTCTACTTCAGACCCAATTGAATTTTGATCGCTTCCCCAACTTTATACATGTCATTACCGGAAATAACACCAATCCGCTTGGACAAGCGCATTTTACTAACGGTGGCCATCTGGTCTGCCATTGCCTTACTCTGCTTTCCATGAATCATGACGTAAGCTTCACTTGGGTATAGTCTATCCACGTTGCTCGTGAGAGGGATTACCTGAACACGATTGAGGAAGTTATTAGAGGCATCATTACTGACGATGACGGCAGGACGCTTTTTTCGAATTTCCCAGCCTATTGAAGGATCAAAATTCACCCACCACACTTCACCTCTTTTCATGAACGCTATCTCCAAATGTTGCTTCGGCCCATTCGAGCGCTTCCTTTTCTCGAGACTTATCCTTCGACATCTCTTTGTAAGCTGCTTCGAGTTCATGTTTAACTACATGAGGGCGGACCAGGTCTTCTACAAATCTGCTGATTTTTCCTGGACCAATAACCTTGTGAAGGCCTGTATAGACTTCTTCATCAATGGTGATGGTTAATTTCTTCTGCATGATGATCCCTCCACTCTAAATACACGTATATAATACGTGTAGAAGTGCTTTATGTCAAGACATTTTAAAAATAGGGACAGCGCCCATTTATTCCTTTCCCTTCTGGCGTATTGGAAGCCCTCGCCATGGAATCGAACTCCATCGGCACTGCGATGAAGTGAATGTGGTTTCTCATGAGCAGTATATCTTTAGTGAATATTTGCTGATGTATGTCTTGAGCCAGTCAAAATGGATGTGAAGTCAGTTTAAATGGGCGCTGTCCCTATTTTCTGCCCATATTTACGAACAGGACCACTTGGGCGTCACGTGGATGTAAATCGCAGCATCAGGATTATTTCACCACGACAAACTTCTCAGTGGCTTCATTATAGACCACCAGCACAAACCATATCGCCAGCAGGCCGAGGGATACAACGAGGGTCCAGAACCAACTGTGGAATTCCTTGGGCATGTAGAAGGTAACACCCAGCTTGGTCAAATAACTTCCCGGACGGGTCATATCCATATGAAGCTGCAGAATGTCCCATTTGACCAGGAGGGCTTTCCACACGGAGCCCGTCCAGGCGAAGAAGACGATGGTGATCATCAGCTTGATATGCCCCTCGGCCGCCCGCCAGAGGGAGCCGCTGGCGCACCCGCCGGCCGCAATCATCCCCATGCCGAAGATGATGCCTCCCAAGACGGAGCCGGCCCAGAAGACCGGGGTCAGGGCGTCATAGTAGGCATGGGAGCCGTTGTAGATGAGCAGGGCGTTCCCCAGAATCGCGATCAGGATCATCAGGATGGCGCCCTTGGTCATGGAACCATCTCCGATCATGAACGGGTCCCGAAAGGCGCGGGAGAAGCAGAAGCGGGACCGGTGCAGCACCACGCCGAAGGCCGTCCCGATCAGAAGCACGCCGCCGAGAAATTTCAGACCTTCCTCCGTGGACGTAAGATACCTGACACCCCAGAATATGGCGGCCATGTAAATCAGGATGCCGAGAAAAGGCTTGTACGTATCCTTCTTATCCGTGGCGGAGAATTTCTGGATATTTTTCCGGCCCCATGAGATATGCTCCATCTCCCAAAGCAGGATCTTGATTCCCAGAGCGGCGCCGATGATCATGCCGAGCCACATGCCCCATCCTGACATATTGAAGGAGGTGACGGGCGCGATAAATCCGCCCACATTACAGCCCATGGACATGGTTGCGCCGATCCCCATGAGGATACCGCCGATCGCGCCTTTCACCATCTCCAGAGGGGGCGGAATTCGGATGGCAAACTGTTTGGACATCAAAGCGGCCGCAAAGGCGCCAAGCAGAAGACCGATGCTCATAAGAGAAGTGGAATTGCGGAGGGGAGATTCAGGCGGACCGGAGATTCCCAGAGGTTTCGAAAGACCGATCAGATAGTTAAACCAATCTCCCCAGTTGTTAAGACCGCCCTGAACGCCCCAAGTCCGCCCCCATGCGAAAATAAGGACGATGAGGAAACCCAATAAGATACCGGCGATCGTTCCGGGCCATTCTTCGACGAATATTTTGTCATAATGTCTTTTTAATGCCTTTACCCATTCCATATTTTCCTCCTAAAACAATAGGTCACGTCAATGGACGATCATATTCGCAAAAAATCCATCCCAAGGAAAAGCGCTCCTGAATCACAGCGGACTTCCGACCGTATGATCCGAGGTCAACCTATCGGTTGAAGAATTATTGCAAAAAATCCGGACGCTGTCTATAAAAATAAATTTTAAATTATATAATCATCTGTTTTTTAAAATAACCTACTCTTATGCCTCATGACCGCTCAAATCCAATCGTCTTTATGGTTTGAGATGGATGTCATGACAGGCATGGCAGCTATTGGATTCCTGATTGCCGGGATCCTGCCTGCATCTGCTTCCAAAAACCTGGGGCACGAAAAACCTCTCCCCGGTGACTTTCCCGGTCAGGTACAGCTTCCCCTGCTCCAGCCGTATATGGGGCAGGATCTCCCCTTCCGATGTAAAGAGGGCATCCTCTCCTGCGTTCCGGGAATAGGTCCTCATGATCCGCTGGATTTTGGGCGGCTCGTCAGCGGTCAGTTTTCGGATCACCGGGGGCGCCTTCAGGGTCCCGTGGCAGGTATGGCACCGGATCCGCTGCTGAGCCAGTTTGTCCACATATAAATAGCCGTCTCCCATCACCTCATGGTCGGTATGGCAGTCAATGCAGTCGAGCTTATATTCACAGCGGGTGAAAAGGGTCATGGGGACATAGTAGTCCTGCAGACGCAGGGCCTCGCCTGAGAGACCGGCCGTCTCATCGAGGTCGGTCCTTTTGTCAAACTGCATGGTGAAGAGGGAATGAACCCCCCGGTTATGGCAATGATTGCACTGCGAATAGGGGATTTTCAGGGTCAGGCGGTGAAACGACCCGTGGCCGGGCTCGTCCCGCCGGATCGTGGGATCGCCGCCCCGGTAATAGGCTTCCTTGTCATACAGATAGTGACAGGAAGAGCAGCCCGATGCCCTAAAAAGGTAGGGTTGATCCACGCCCCGGCTCCAAAGATGGCATTGATCCGCGCAATGCTGATGGAGTTCTGTGTCCACACGATGTCCCGAAAAGGTATACTCGGCTCCCGTGGGATCCGTACGGATCATCTTTCCCTCTGAATCCGCCGGCAGATCGGACGCTCGGGTATAAGGCAAGGGCCGCAAAGCGGATACGGTTTTCTCCCTGTCCACAGGCTCTTTCCCCCGGATGCCGGCAACTCCATACAAGGGGCGAAGGCTTTTCTGAGCGCCGAAGCTGTAGCGGGGATTGGCAATCTCGCCTGCCTTGGTGGCCATGATCGTGGTCTTGACCCGCTGGATGTGATTTCTCTCCTCCAGAGGATCGCCCTGGTGGCAGGCCGTGCCGTCCGGCATGGTCCTGCCGCAGCCCTGGTCCGCCACACGAAAATCCGAAGGGTTTCCCCCGCCGATCAGCCCATCATGGGCCGCAGGGAGGGATACGGAAAGCGGATCGCCGCCATGACAGATGCTGCATCCGAAGGTCTCCACGGGATGGGAGTCGCTGATCGGCTCGATGCCGATATGGCACGAGGTGCACCTTTCTTTTTTCCCGTCTTTCAGAACCACCTCCTGAAGGCCGGGAAGGTCCCGCTTAAGGGCCAGACGCAGGTCGAGGATCTTATCCCTTTCCTCACCTGAAAGGCCGCCCGCCTCGAGGGCTTGAAGCTCATGCAACCTTCGGTTCTTATAGATCTCCTGATAGATCTTGTACGGTTTGTTCCCTTCCTGGACCATGGCCCAAAGGATCGTAAGCAGAACAAGGACCACGAGGATGAGCAGGGTTTCAGGGTACCGGTTCATGAACTCACCTGAAAAGATTGAAAAACGTCATGACGGCAATCAAGAGCAAAACCAACGACAGCAGCGCAAGGGGGATCAGCCTCCGCTTGAGCGGCGCCGGCCCTTCCTCGGCCTCCCCAGCCTGAAAGAACGGAAGCGCCATCAGCAGGAGGAATGCCGCCAGCGGAATCAGGACCCCGGCCGCGAGCGGAGGGAGATGGCGGAGGAGTTCCTGCACCCAGGCGAAAATCCATGGGGCGCTTACATGGGGAGGCGTGGCCGTCGGGTCGGCCATCCCGCCCAGGGGCGCGGGCATGAACAGGGCGAGGGCCATCAGGGCCGCCGAAGCGGCCAGCATGGATAGAACCTCCATCCTGACCAGGATGTCCCTGGAGACGTATTGAGGTTCCTGCTCTTTCTTTTGTTCCATTTCCTTCTTCCTAACCCGGCATAGCCGGAACCAAACAGGATTCGAGGGTTCAAGGGGTCACAGCGGTCTTCCCGTCCATCCCAGTTTGCTGACCTTCCAAAAATGATAGATCATAAAACAGACGACCGTGATGGGAAGCACCACGCAGTGCCAGAGATAGATCCGCTGTATGGAGCCCTGCCCATAGATGGAAGTCCCGGTCAGGACCCGGTGCAGCGCCTCGCCCGCATAGGGGATCTCCTTGAGGACTCCCAGCGCCACAAACCCCGCCCAGAAGGTCTCCCTGTCATCACGGAGAAGGTATCCGCTGAAATCCATGATGAGCGCCAGGGCCATCATGGTCATTCCCACAACCCAGATCCACTGCTTGGCCCCCTGGTAGGAACCGGTCAGGGCCACACGGATCATATGGAACAGGATCAGGATGACCATCCCCTGTCCGCCCCAGTAATGAAGATTCCGGATCAGGCCCCCGTAGGGGACAAATTCCGTGATCTCCCGAACCGAAAGGTATGGAGAGGCATCTCCGGGACGGTAATAGAACATCAACAAAATACCGGTGACCAGGAGAACAAGAAAAAAATAAAAGGCGAGGCCCCCCAGACAGAACGTGAAAGTGAGCCGGATGCGCTCTCTGGGAATCAGAGGGGGATGGAGATGAAAAAGAAAGGCGGCCATGCCGCTGTGATCTTTTTTCCTTGGCTTAAAAATCTCGCAGACCTCCATCTCTCAGGAAGGGCGGAGCTTTATTGACGGACTTGAGACGACCCTTCCGGTACGGTGTGCTTGATGCCGGATGACGGATCCCTTTTAGATTCGAAAATCTTCAGGAACCGGTTTCAGGATGTCGGCAATTATTTCATTCTTCTGATTTTTTGTCAAGAGAACGTGTTGGAGCGGCTTTCTGGCGGGCCCGGAGACAAAACGTCCGGAAAGTTCAAAACGACTTCCGTGGCAGGGACATTCGAAGAGTCTGATCGCTTCGTTCCAGCGGAAACTACAGCCCAGATGGGGGCAGTCCCCCTTCAGTGCAAAGAGTCCATTTTCATCACGGACCAGATAGACCCCCTGGATCTTGGCCACCCCGCCCATGGGAAAATCTTCAGAACGCCCCACGGAAAACCGACTGGGCGCATCTTCCTTCCGGCCCATGGAGAGAAAGGCCTGAACCATCCTGGAAATACCGAGAAAGGAGAGGAGGGAAAATGAGAGGGTTCCCCATTTGAGGAACCCTCTCCTGCTGAGATGGGTCCCCCGCTCTACAGGAAATGCATGATTGAAGGAATTCTGAGGGGTGATTCTTTCAATGCTTTGCAGTAGGCATTCCTGATGTGCGGGATTCCCTCCGGGCAGCTTTGAATTCTGGTTTCGGGAACCTTGGGTCATAAAAAACTCCGGGACTCTTGCTCCCCTCTATGAGCCATGGGCTATCCATGACCTGATACCATCGGCCCTTAGATGTAATAGATGGCCGGTCCGGTCCCCTTCTCTTTTAGTTTCACATGGTGTTTGTGCTTGGCCAGGAGCTTGGAAACTTCGCTCTTGGGATCATGGATATCCCCGGCCTGCCTGGCGCCGGTCATGCAGGTATGAACGCAGGCCGTGTCCAGACCGGCCTTGAGCCGGTGCTCACAGAAGGAGCACTTGTCCACCTTGCCTTTTTTCTCGTCGTAGTATCGGGCATGGTATGGACACGCAGCCATGCACGCCTTGCAGCCGATGCAACGATCCGGGTTGATGGCAATGATCCCGTTCTCCTCTTGGTAGGTGGCCTCGGTGGGGCAGGCCGCAACACACGGCGGATTCTCACAGTGCATGCAGTTCCCCGGTTCAAAATCCATTTTGAGATCCGGGAATTTCCCGTTGGGCCCGTGCTCATAGACCCAGGCTCGGCTGTGCCCGACGGGGACGCCGTTTTCGGCCTTGCAGCCCACCATGCAGGCATTGCAGTCAATGCACTTCGAAAGATCAATGACAAAGGCATAACGTTTATTTTTATTCTCGCTCATAATAGACATCCCTTTCTACACAGCAGCCTTGGATACGGTGACCATGGTTTGAGAAAGCGCCTGGGACCCGCTGACACGATCGCTGATACTCTCATGCACGTCGGAGTCGAGCGCCCCTTTGCCGTAAGCGGTGGACAGCCCTTTAGCCTTGTGACCAAAACCGAAATTCATCCAGACGCAGTCCGGACGGATCCCTTCTGTAACTTTTGCCTTGAGTGTCACCTTCCCGACCTTGCTCTCTACGGTGACCATGTCCCCGTCTTTGATCCCCCGGGACGATGCCGACGCCGTATGGATCCAGAGATGATTTTCGGGGACGAATTCGGCCAGCCACTGGTTGTTCTGCGTGGAGGACTGGGTATGGTGGGCCACCTTGCCTGAAAGGAGATAAAACTGATTCGCCTCGGGTTTGGGCAGGTCCTTCCACTTCGGGACCGCATCAAACCCGACCTGGCTGAGAGGAGCGGAAACAATTTCTATCTTCCCGCTGGGCGTCTGGAAGACATCCTTCTCAGGCTTCTTGCCCTCCTCATGCCGGGCAGGAACCTCGTAATATCCCTTCTTCTTCAGATCGTCCAACGTGACCTTGAACGGCTTCAACTGGGCATTGAGATACTCGTCTTCGTTTTTGTAATTGAAGAACTCATTCAGACCGACCCGGTCCCCCAGCAGTTTGAAGATCTCGAGTCCGGACTTGGTGTCGTAGAGCGGCGGCACCACCGGCTGCCTCAGGAAGACCTTGCTGCCGGCCACGCTCAAGGGATCGTACCGTTCCAGATAACTACTTTCCGGAAGGATCACGTCCGAGTAGAAGGCCGTGTCATTGGGGATGATGTCAATGGTGACGATCAGGTCCAGATTCTTGATGGCCTCCAGGGTCTTGGCCCGGTCGCAGAGCGACATCATGGGGTTCTGCCGGTAGATCAGCCACCCCTTGGCCTGATAGGGCTTGCCCCGAAGAATAGCGTCCCGCAGTTCCTGGAACACACCCAGGTTGAGCGGAACCAGGGGATACCTCATGGGAACCGCATCGAGGCGCATGGCAGAGATCCTGGGATAAGGAGGCTGCGGAATGACGCCAAGCTCCATGCCTCCCTCTCCTCCTGCGGGCATCAGCCCGCCCGGCTGTTTCCAGTTTCCCACCAGGGCATTCAGGATCGCGATGGCCCGTTCGGCCTGGAAGGAATTCAGCGTATTGGAAGTCCTCCAGTTGGGATGGGCGAATGCCGCCGGAGCCGCCTTGGCAAAACCCCTGGCCACCTGCACAATCTTCTTGGCCGAGATATCGCATTCCTTTTCGGCCCACTCAGGCGTATACTCCTTTATCCCCTTTTCCAGTTCGTCAAAACCCTGGGTATATTCATCAACGAATTTCTTATTGTAGAGTTTTTCCTTGATAATGACATGGTTCAACGCCAGGAAGAAGGCGAGATCCCCGCCCGGCCGGACCGGCAGCCATTCCGATGCCTTGGCGGCGGACTTGCTGTACCTCGGGTCGAGCACGACCACGTGGGCGCCTCTCTCCACGGCCGCCATAAAATCCTGCGTCTCGGAGTTGGCGATCCCTTCCAGGAGGTTCCGGCCGTTGTAAATGATGTACTTGGTATTCGGGTAATCCCCGCCTACGGCCTCGGTCCCGTAGGTCATGGTGAACCCCATAACCATGGCATTGAAACAGAGGCTCCTCTGGGTCCCGTAATTGGGCGTCCCATAGGCCTGCAGGAGATTCTCAAACTGCAATTGCGCCAGATTGTGGGTGGAACTCATGACCATGGCCTCAGCGCCATGCTGCTCCTTGATCTTCTTCATGCCTTCGGCCACATAGTCCAAGGCCTCATCCCATGAGACTTGTTTGAATTGACCGGACCCTCTTTCCCCTACTCGCATGAGCGGGCTCTTGAGCCGGTCCGGATCGTAAAGGGTCATGATCCCGGCATTCCCTTTGGGGCAGAGCCTGCCTCGGGAGTTGGGATGCTCCGGATTGCCTTCCAACTTGTAGGCCACCCCGTCCCGCACCTTGGCGATCAGGCCGCACCGCCAGACACACATCTCGCAGATGGACGGGATCTCAACATTCTTCCCGCCGGACGTATCGGCGCCCTCTTCGGCCATGGCCAAAGACCGGAATCCCGTGAGGTTCGACACCATCACGCCGGCCGCGATCGTCCCGGCACTGGCCCCGAGAAAACGACGGCGAGTCACCCCCTTTTGAAAAGTCTCATTCTCATACCTTCTTGACTTCATTGAATACCTCCTCGAATGGATCGAGTTCCACTGGATGATTAAGGTTCCTATATTCCAGAACCATGAAGTTCTTCATAAACCTGGCCAGGACCCTGTAATAGGGTTCATGGCTGTTGGATTGAATCCGCCCGCAGAACTCAGGCAGCCAGTTTAAGATATGCTCCTCAATAAAACTCAGTTCCCTTTCTCGAAGCAGTCCGCGCGCCTCGGTCTCGCCCTCATCAGCGGCCCTCTTCTCTCCAAGACAGAGAAAACGGAGGTATTCCATCTGCGTGAGGATATGATCAGGGAGTTCTCCTCCCTCCCGGACCGTAAGGCCGTCCTCGGCATAGATGGAGCGGCAATCCAGGGCAGCTTTACCCATCACCCTCCCCTCCTGGTAGAACGATTCGTAGGGCGGGGCCACAAGAGTGGGAAAGGCATTGACAAAAAGCCTGGTATGCTCAGCGGCCAGTCTGGTCAGCGTCCCGGCCTGGTCCTCATCCTCCTCAAATGCCCTAAGGAGTCCCCGGATCTCTTCCATCAAATCGGGCCTGAGACAACACCGGGCGGAGATTCCGCAACACTCCTGCACCGTATTTAACAGACGCTCCAGCAGCCGGCCCCCGCACTCCTCGGCGCCGGATGAGACGTCATCCGGCGGACGGAAAAGGGACGCGAGAATTTCATACACGTGGATCCGCGCGTTCAAATGATTCATTCTATGCATGTTCCTCTAAAGCTCTTTCACCCTGAAGAAGGTGAACAGACCGAGCACAAAGGCCGTAAAGGCAAAGATGAAGAGCCAATGATTGATGCCCCAGAGATTGGGGATGACCGTCGCCCCGTAATCCGCAATCTTGCAAACCTTCGGGAACACCTGCTGATAGGTCGCGCCCCAAAGCCCTCCGCCCACAGTAAAGCCGATCAACCCGGGAATCAGATAATCGAGTCTGCCTACGCCGCCGCCGGCGACGCAAGTTCCGGGTCAAAAACCTCCTATGGACATGCCTACGCCGAAGATGACACCGCCCAGCAGGTTGCCGACCACATAGGTGTTCGGCACGTTTGAGATGGTATAGACGCCCAGGTCCTGCATCAAATAAATAATCGGCATGGCCACAATCAGTGTCGTGAGCATATATTTCAGAACCGTAAAATCCTTGAAACGGAACTGATTCACAATCGTATCCATCTTGGTCAGGCGGGCCTTGTTCAGGAGAAACCCGAAGCAGAGCCCGAAGATCAATGCTGAAAAGAGTCCGCTCATTTCAGTACCTCCTACGGTAAATAATCAGGGTTGTGAGGATCCCCGATCCGAAAAGCCCGGCCGTAAAAATCAATCCGGCCGGCGCCAGAAGCATGGTGCCGGAAATCGCAAGACCGCTCGTGCAACCTCCGGCGAGACTCGCACCGTACTGTACCGTAATACCCGCGAAGAAGGCCAGTACCCATCGCTTCCAGACTTGCGGGCCGTAGATCTCTCTCCACTGCCGGGTGCTATTGGTGAACCGAAAGGTTCCGGAGAACATGGATGAGGCCATGGCTCCGAAAAAGACGCCGACCAGCAGAATGAGCTGCCAGTTGACACCCAGTTTCCAGATATACTTGAAGAACATGTTGTCGGCCAGCTTCGGGGTGATCACCCGTTCAATCAACCCAGCCAGATTGATGAAACTTCCCGAAGACCCCATCAAATTTCCTGTGAGGATCGGCGCCAGGGCCACCACCACCCCAAAGAGCGCCCCAGCCACATAGGGGTTCCAGGACTCCTTTTTGAATTGTTGTATGATCCAGCTCATTGATTTTCTCCTTCTTGAGTCATGCTTTTTGACGGCCCTTGGGCAGATCTGATGACCCTTTAAAAAATTATTTTTTGTAGCCCGCGGCGCGTTTCTCAAAATCATCAGGATGACAGGAAGAGCAACTCTTATTCAGGTCCGCCAATGGTTTGACCATTCCCTTGTGCGCTTCGTCCTTGACGGCCGCAGTCGTATTCCCGGAATGGCAGAATACGCAGAAATCCCCGAAGGCGTGCTGGGTGTGCCAGGCGCCGCTGGCATTCACCTTCTTCTCGCCCTTAACTTCATGGCAGTTTTTACACGATGAAGCCGCAGCCCCGCAGGCCCCTTCTGAAATCCTGGGATAGGCCCAGAGCGCCACTACGACCATCAAGAAGATCGAAAACAGAATCCTTGAGCCACTCACTTTTCCCATTTTCATAAGCCTTTCCTCCCTATGTTGAGTTAAATGTTTTTGAACACCCACAGACGAATGATTCGTCCTTTCAACTCCATGGACGATGGCGCCTTTATAAAATTCACCCTTGTTTTTTTGCATGACATTTTTCCGTGCATCCCGTAGCCGGATCCGATCCGGCCTTGATCTCGTGGCACTGGAAACATTTTCGATGATACGCCCCTTTTAACCCCGGCTGACTGTCCATGGCCGGATCAAAGGTACTGTGACAATTCCTGCAGGGCGTAGCGCTGCCGGCCGTATCCTTATGATGGCACTCCGTGCAGGATTCGGTCATCGAACTGTGCATGCCGTGGTCGAATTTTACGGGATCGTACAATTTGGAAAGGCTGTCCAATACCAGGATCTTAGGCACACTTACGGTTGGAGATCCCGCCGCGTTCACCGCTTCGTCCCCGGCATACAAGGAGAGTGCCGTAAAAGAAACCATGAAGACCACGGCCATCCCGATAACGCCTGCTTTTTTCATGCTGTCTCGCTCCTTTCCTTTAAGAATTGTCGTTTCAGTTTGACGGCTTGACACCCTGCTTGATCACCCTCATGCCCTCGACCGTACCGAACCGTTGTTTCGAGAAGCATGGGATGTCTTTTCCAACTATGAACATAAAGAGACCGAGACTACAGCACATCTCCGGGTCGTTGTTGATCATTAAATCTTTTTCAGAATTTCATCACCCCTGAGAACGTGAAGCAAAAGGCCGAGGCCTTCTTTTCATTTGAATTGCAAAAACAATGCCAATGTATTCATAGTTATGAATATATTTATAAGTATATGTATTTCATTGTCTATTCCCTTTTCCCTCCGATATAAGTAAAGAGAATAAAAGACCCAAAAATACCATTTATGAGAAACACCTTATCAATTGTGAGAAAAAAGGGGGCAATGACTTCTCCATATCGCTTGCTCGAATAAACGAGAACACAACTATTCACAAAACAAATAAAATGGTATACTTATGCAATTTAAAATACAACTATAAAGGAAAATACTTAGCCCATTATGCTGAAAAGAATCATCATCTCCATCACGTTGAGCATTCTGGTCATCCTGATCAGCCTCGGTATTATCAGCGCCATCAGCGTCAATGACAGCATCCAGCGGTCCCTGGAAAGCCGTCTCACCCTGGCCAAGATTATCGGAAAATATATCGACTATATGCTTGAGAGCAACCTCCGAAGGCTGCAGGATATTTCCATATCCGGAAGAATAGACTTTGAAGACGATGATTGGGATCCGGAGAAAAAGGCGATCAAGACGGCCTATGAATATTCCATCTTCACGGACAGAATCTTCCTCCTCGACATCTACGGGAATGTGGTGCTGACCTACCCCCATCAGGAAAGCGGCAATATCAATCTCCTGAGCATCACCGACGTCAGCAAGACGCTTTCCGACAAACGGCCCTACATCTCCGATGTCTACACCATGGAACCCACCCAGAAAAAGGTCATTTTTGCCTTGGTCCCTCTGAAAAACAAGAACGGGGATTTCATCGGCGCCGCCGGTGGAGAGATCAATCCCACAAATTATCTTTTCACCCAGGTCCTGAAATCCGTTCCCGCGGATCAAAGTACGGTGATCGAACTTGTGGACAGCCATGGGATTATCATCTCGTCCAACAAACAGGAACGGATTCTGACGTGCAGCGACCACAACATGTTCCTGAGCAACCTGATCGCTGAAAGAAAAAGCTCCGTGGGCGTATGCCATCGGTGTCATACCGAAGAAGAGCGTCATGAAGAGAAGACCCAGGACATCCTGGCCTTCGCCCCTTTATCCATCGCTTCGTGGGGGATCACCATTCGTGAACCGCAGGAAATCGTCTTCGCGCCTTCCACCCTTTTGAAGAAGGGCTTTTTCAGTCTCAGCCTGATCGCCATCGGCACTTCTTTGCTCCTCGTCGTGGGCCTCAGCAGAAGCATCGTCAAACCCTTGAAGGCCCTGACCGAGGCCGCCCGCAAGATCGGCGCGGGGAACCTCTCTGAACCGATCGAGGCTGCCGGCAAGGACGAAGTCGGGACGCTCGCCCAAAACTTCGACAGAATGAGAGTCAAGCTCGCCGAGTCCCATGAAAATATTCAGCGGCAGAATCTGGAACTGGAACAGCGGGTCCTAAAACGGACCAAGGACCTTGCGGAAAGCCGTGAAAAGCTTTCGGTCCTGCTGCGCCGGGTCATTACGGCCGAGGAAGAGGAACGCAAACGCATCGCCAGAGAACTTCACGACGATACAAGCCAGTCCTTGAACGCGATTCTTATGTCTTTGGATGCCTTTCAGCAGTCCTGGGAGAAAAATAGAGACGCCCCGCAGAAACTCAAGCGGTTGAGAGAGCTGTGTGTCCTCTCTCTTCAAGGCCTCCATACCATCATCAAGGATCTGCGCCCGCCCATACTGGACGACCTCGGATTTGATTCCGCCGTACGCTGGATCCTCGAACGGCACCTCGGCGGAAAGGGAATACACTATTCTTTGGACATCGAGGGAAGCTGTGAGCAGGTTGAGAAACCTCCTGAACGGGTCCTGGATTGCAGTCAGATGGAACTCCTTCTTTTCCGGGTCATCCAGGAAGCCATGATCAATATTGTCAAACATGCGGACGCAAAGAACGTCTTGGTCTTCCTGCGGTTCCGCTCATCTTATGTGGAAATAGAAATCGAAGACGACGGAAAAGGCTTTGATGTTCAGAACGTAAGCCGTTCGGTCACATCCGGAAACAGACCCGGCGGGTTCGGCATCCTGGGGATGCAGGAACGCGTGGCGCTCATGGACGGCAAGATGACCCTCTGCTCCCAGCCCGGCAGAGGGACGCAACTGACCGTGTATGTGCCGGTTTAATTTTTTCCTTGACCCTATGAGAAAACTTGGATAGTTTTACCGGAGAGACCGGACTAAGTGGTCCTGTTCGTAAATATGGTAACGTGCCGAGAGGGTCGTAGGGCGGTCTCATCAAGGCGCGCGACTGAGGTATACCCTTGTGGTACGCCGCAAGGAGCGGAACGCTGAGGAGGCCGCCCTACGGCACTCGAATGCGACCGTATTTATGAATAGGGCCACTAAGCTTTCCGGTTTAAACGAGGCCGGGACAGACCATGCCGAAGATCAGGATTGTGATTGCAGACGACCATGCCTTGGTGCGCGAGGGGATCACGGCCTTGTTGAATCTCCATGAGGATATCGAAATTCTGGGCGAGGCGGCCGACGGCAAGGAGGCCATCGACAAGGCTTATCAACTCAAACCCGACATCATCCTCATGGACATTGCCATGCCGGGTCTGGGCGGCTTGGAAGCAACCCTGGAGATCAGGAAGACCTGCCCCGATACCCGCATTCTGATCCTCAGCCAGTATGACGACAGGGAATACGTGAGCCGTCTCTTGAAGGCCGGCGTTTCGGGTTATATCCTGAAGCACGCCGTGGGTACGGACCTGATCTCAGCCATTCGATCCGTGGCGCGGGGAGAACAGTACTTGTACCCGTCCATCACCGCCGGCGTGATAGACGGCTATCTCAGGAAAGGCGAGGTCCAGGTGGAGGACCCTTACGAGAAACTGACCGACCGGGAAAAACAGATCCTCAAGGTGATTGGAGAGGGATACAGCCACAAGGAGATTGCGGACCTCCTCAATATCAGCGTTAAAACCGTGATCGCTCATCAGACCAACATCTCAGAGAAGCTTTCGATCCGTTCACGCACGGCTCTGATGAAGTTCGCGATTCAGAAAGGGCTGGTCAAATAGGCGGCTCGAAAGCCCCCCTGTCTCTTCACACGGGCCGGTGATCTTCCATCTTATCCTGCATCGCATCATGGGGATCTCGAAACATCCGCTCTCGCTCCTCCTTCATGCATGCGGGCGAATTCAAGCGGGTGTTCCAGTTCCATTCTCCTGCGTGGAATCATCCCCGTGAAAATACTGGTATCCAGGGGAAATACGTCCGGACTGAAAATGGCGCTATAGATATGCCATATCGCGATCAGGATGAAGATGAGGGTGGCCTGATGGGTATGCAGAACCTTGGCGGCCGGGACAAACTCACCGGGGAGAAAACGGGTCGCCTGGATGGGGAACCAGAGGATCAGGCCGGAGAAAATCATCAGGAATGCCCCCACCAGGATCCCCCAGTATTCAAACTTCTGTTTGAAATCGTAACGGTCGAACTGGGCGGGGGCTTTCTCTAAACCGACATAGTATTTCAAATTGTGTATGGCATTGGTAAAATCATTCTTGTTGATCATCATGGAAGGCTGCCATCTCCTGGCCACGATCCCCACCATGGCGACGAAAATATGAACCACGATGAGCATCAGAAAGACCATGCCGGCGCAGCGGTGCAACCATCTCACATTATCGATCCCGCCCAGTTTAAGAATGAGCCATTGGGAGAAATCAATGGTATAGAATTTCTGCGAAAGGCCGGTCATCACCAGAATCCCCACCACCACGATGGCCAAGGCGTGTTCGACAATGCGCCCTCGGCTGAATCGTCTGATCTTCATGCCTTCCTGATCCGGATGGTTCGTCATCGCATTCCCCGTTTTCTATCGGTTCACGGCATAGCGCCAGATATGCAAAAGGATCTGCAGAAAGAGTCCGACCAGCAGGATGGGGAGAAAGATCTTGTACCCCAAGTCCACGAGAAAGACCAGCGGGGCTCTCGATAAACTCGGCTTGTAATGGGAAAGCCATGCATCCTGGAATTTTTCCGTGGCGTCGTGATGGCATTTCTGGCATCGTTTCAGTAAATTTTCCTTGACCACGGCCGCCGGCATGTCATGGGTGCTGCTGATATTATGGATCCCGTGGCAGTCCGTGCAGACCGCGATCGGCCTGGCCGGTTTGGACAGGGCCTCTCTCTGCTTCTTGTAAAGCCCCAGCGTCATCCCGTGAAAATCCGACAGGTAGCTTTTGACCACATCCGTGGAGAGCCCGTACTTGCCCATAATGGCCTTGTTGGCATGACAGTTACTGCACATCTCGGGAATCCTCTCGTGGAATTCCAGGGTCAGGGGGTTCTTGATGTTATGGACCTTGTGACAGTCGATACACACAGGCACATCCCTGTTCTCTTCATTGAAAAGCGCCTTGCCGTGAACGCTCTTGGCATAGGTGTCGTAAATATCGGGATGGCACTTCCGGCACCTCAATATGCTGAAGTTCTTCTCAATCCTCACATAGGCGATTGCATGCGATCCGTGACAGTCCGTGCAGATCGGCGTATTCAGGTTCCCCTGAGACTGCTTGGTATGGCAGATGCTTTCCAGGGTCTGGGTATACTTGTCAAAATGGCATCGCCGGCAGCTATCCGCGGAGGCGATGGAATAGTCCCTTCTTGTTTTGAAATTTCTCTGCGGGTGTTCCTCGGACGAGAAACCGTAATGGCAGTCCGAACAATCGAGTTTGCTGTGTGCGGAGGCCGACAATTCGGATCGATCAACCATCAGGGGTATCCCTGAACCGTCATTGAACGGAAGCTTCATGGAATGCTGATGGCAGCTCAGGCAGTACTGCATCTCGTTCGCGGTGAGCCTGCCGCCGGAAATGGCCGCGACGGCATGGGCGGTATGGCAGTCCGTGCAGAGAGGGACTTCGCCTTGCTGCTCTTGCTGAAAGAGGTTGGCATGGATGGATTTTTTCCTGATCTCTTCATCCTTGTGGCATTGCCGGCAGATCAGAGTGGACTGTATCCTGAATTGGTTCTTGCTCCTGAACCGTCTGACGGGGTGATGATCCTCGGAAAAATCCTGATGACATGTCGGACAGGCGAGGGCATGATGAACAGAGGACCCGAATTTCTCCGGGTCAATATAGGCTTCTACGGATTCCCCGTTCTCGAATTTTTTGACCACCCCCCGCTGGGCATGACACTCCAAGCATTTCCCGGCATCCTCTATGCTTGCAGCATTTTCTGCAGAGACCCGGTCCCATGCGAAGAACATCATGCCCAGGAGGAACACCATGAAGGATAGGACGGATTGCTTCATCATGATATCTTACACATCTTAGTGGTTTTTTTCAACCTGCTTAAAGCCCTGATCCTGATGGATCACCGGCATCCGGACCAGAATCCAGCGGAAAATCAGGATGTGAAGGGTGAAAATCGACAGAACCACCGCTATCTCCTGCCAGTGCGGCATGATATGATGCAGATGATCCGGAAGCTTCCAGTTGAACGCCACCATGGAGACATTGATCCGGTTCAAGATGACGCCGATGACGGCGTGAAAACCGCCGAACCGGACAAGCCCCAGGCTTCCTTTCTTCACCCCGGCCGCCAGGATCAGCGCGGGCAGGAGCACAAACCCCAGGATCTCTACGAGGTACCAATGGCCATAGGGAGTGCCCAGGAGTCCCCAGGCATCACCGTGAGCCATGGCGACCAGTTTCAGGGCCAGGTAGACCAGGATCCCGATACTCGTTCCTTTGCCGAGACCGATGGTCAGCTCGTTCAGGTTCCCAAGAAAATGATCATCGGCGCTCTTCTTCAGGAAAACGGCCGCCAGGGTGCTGACCACGATCACCATGGCCAAGGCCGCATAGATGCTGGAGGCGAGAAACAACGTCGGCAGATACGATGTGAACCAGAGCGGGTGCATCTTGGCCGGGGCAAGCAGGAAGAGCGCGCCGAGGGCGGATTGATGCAATGTGGAAAGGATGATCCCTGCGATGGTCATGGCGATGGTGATCATCATGGCCCACTTGCGCGTTCTCCCGGCCTCGAGCCACTCCAGGATGGCGGGACTGAATTCAAGAAACTGCACCGTCAGGTAGGTCGCCACGTGCCAGGCCACTAAGAACAGGACCGAGGCCGTGCCGAATCCCACGAACATGGGATAGTAGATCCGCCAGGGCCGCCCCAAATCCGTCATCAGATAGACCACGGCAAAGAAATATCCCAGAAAACCCGTAAGTACCGCAAGGCGCACCAGAGGTTTGTATCGCTTGAAACCGAAGATGTAATAGGCCGTGGCCATGACAAAACCGGTGGCGGAAAGCGGGACCCCTGAAAAGAGCCCCCAGCCGAGAAACAACCCCCATGGATACTCGTTGGATGCATCCGTGACCACCTCGAGCCCATGAATATAACGGAGCCCCATCAGGGGAAGGCCCACGCTTAAGATGACGGCCGCCGCAACATTAAAAGGCGTAATCATGTGCCTTATATATTCCGGCCACGTCATCCCCATCAATAATTTGTTCAAGAACCAAGATCGGAAGTCATCTTTTTTATTCAACGCTGCATTAGGATTCATTTTTTTCCTCCCCCTCTTTGGCTTGATGCTGCGCCTCTTCCCTGGTGTATTCCTCATGATGGCGGGAGGCGGCATAGATGCTCCCGAAGAGCGCCGGCCAGACCGTAAAGACCACCGGCACGGACGAGAGGAACCCCTTCACCTCCTCAACCATGGGTTTCTCAGGAAGATCGGCTGGGAAGCCGAGCTGCTCAAAGGGAACGCCGGAGATGTAAAGCCACCCGGTCCCGCCGGCTTCCCTCTCACCGTAGATATGATCAATATAGCGGTCCGGGTTCTTCGCGATCTTTTCTCCCGCCAGTTTGAGGAGATCGCTTCTCTTCCCGAAGGTCACGGCCTGCGTGGGACAGGCCTCTGCGCACCCGGGAATCTTTCCCTCCTTGATCCGGTCATAGCACATGACGCACTTCACGATCTTGGGCTCAAAAGCGCTTGAATAATCGTAAGCCGGCACATAGAAGGGGCAGGCGATCATGCAATACCGGCAGCCGAAACAAAGATCTTCATTATACATCACCGGGCCTTCCGGTGTCTTGGTGTAGGCATGAATCGGACAGGCCGAGGCGCAGGCCGGCTCATTGCAGTGATTGCATTGTACCTTGCGGTAAATAGGTTTGCCCGGATCCTTGGGATGATCATAGCGGTTGACCACGGTGTAGGCATGGGCCGTGGGCCGCCTCATCGTCTCAAAAACCGACTTGTCGTCAAACGGAACCTCAGGCTGCGGCAGATGATTCACCTCATTGCAGGCCTTTTCGCAGGAACGGCAGCCCACACATTCGGTGAAATCGGTCAACATTCCGTAACGGTCGGGCCATCCATGAAATTCCTCGGAGGCGAGCGCCCTGGTGTACGGGCCGAGAACGGCTGATCCCGTGAGCAAAGAGACGGTTTTTAAAAATTGTCTGCGGTCTAAACTCATGGCTTTATCCTTTCTTTTTGGCATGACATTTCATGGAACAACTCTGGGGGTCCAATCCTGCATCCCCCATATCCCTGTGACACCGGAAACAGGCGCGATGGTACGCCGCCTTCAGCCCGGGCATGTTGGGCTGGGCCGGATCGATGGCCTCATGGCAGCTCCTGCACGCGATGAAACCGGTTGCTGCGGATTTCTTAAAATCCGATGCCGTGAGGGAGTGGCACTCCATGCACGTCACCTCCTTAGCGGAAGGGTGTTGGTGGTGGCACTGGGAACAGTGCTCGGCAATGGAGGTGTGCATCTCATGATTGAAATTCACAGGCTCATAGATTCGGCTGAGAGAGTCGAGCAGGATGGTTCCCGGCGCGGTGACGCCCGAAGGCGACGCCGGTCCGGAACCTGCGCTTGAGTCACTTCCCGCATATAAGGGTATGGCGAACAGCACAGCTAAGCTCATCGTCATGAGATAGAAAACTATTTTTTTCATACGATCCCGCTCCTTTGTAAACAGTCCTTAGTGGCCCTATTCATAAATACGGTGGTATTCGAGTGCCGTAGGGCGGTCTCATCGGCGTTACGCTCCTTGCGGTGTACCAGAGGGGTACGCCTCAGTCGCGTGCCTTGATGAAACCGCCCTACGACCCTCTCGGTACGTCACCCTATTTACGAACAGGACCACTTAGGGTCATGATAGTTCAAACCAATAAACTCAGGAATCATAACAGCTCAACAAAATAAATTCCAGTATAACAACAATCTCGAATATTTTCATAACCTAATGTTCCCCTGCAAAAAAAAAGCCCCCTCGCCCTGCCGGGCATACATTCCTGGGCTCTCCCACGCCTTCGGCGCCGGACCTGTCGGGCGCCGGCGCCGAGTCGTGGGTTTCTCTGCTGTTCATGAAAAGCTGCCGGAGTGCGGAACCCCTACTCATCCTTCTTCCCTTCCTCATGATCGGCAGCCTTGTTCTTCTCTTTCTTCTTGCCGCCGAGGTAGGCTTCCGCAGGACGCCATCCAAAGGATGCGCTCTTGCCGAAAACGCCGGCCAGGCCTTCGATGGCCGCCGTGGAGAGGGCCGCCACAAAACCGAAGGGCAGGGCGATGACATAGGCCAGCCCGATGAATGGAGCGGAAATGATCTTGCCTATGGATCTCACTAAATTCTTCATGCCTTCCTCCTTGACGAAGTGCAGATCGTCTTTCCCGTTCTCAATCAACCCGCGGAAAGGGTGCGGCTTCAGCGCTTCCAGGAAAACGATGAATACCGCAATGAATGACAGGGCGATCAGGTATTCGATGATCTTGACGTGCGTGATGTAATCGAAAAGCGTATGCATGGGCTCTCCTCCTTGGGTTTGAAATGGTTTATGATTTCTTCGCTTTCTTCCTGTTCTTCTTGTCACCCGACAAATAGGACTCCGTGGGTCTCCATTCAAAGTAGGCAATATTGCCCACGAGACCGGTCAGCACGGACCAGACCTTCTTCACCGTCAACTGGGCCACCATGCCGATGGTGATGATCGGCAGAGCAACGAAATAGAGCAGCCCAAGAACGGGCCCGGCCAGCAGCATCATGCCGGGGGCAACCCGGAGATACGCCGTTCCCTTGCCTCCCGGAAGCAGTTCGCTGCCGCCGGCATCAATCCTGGAACCATTGGCGATATTCCAATAGGTCCCTTTTCCAACCTCTTGTCCACCTTTGTATACGAGCATCATGATCGGCCTCCTTTCATCCTGTCTTGGTTTGGTCCTCATTGTTAATTCCATTGTAGCTGTGGATAGGCCATTGAACAATAGGAAGAACTTCCTATTTGAATGGGGACTCTTTCTTAGAAAACAAAGGAATGCATCCTATAAACCGAAGGGGAAAGTCTTAGCGCGGATGTAACAATCTGTTTTAAAGGCAGATTTTCATAAAAGGGCGGGAACTTCGAGTCTGCAAGCCCGCTGATCAGTCATAGGGGGCACGCATTAAAGGACTTGTCAAGGGCAACGACTTGGGGATCAAACCTTCAAAATTCACTTAATGATGCGGCTGATCACGAATGGAACACGAAGAAGGTTTTAAGCAGACACGGCTTTCCTTTTCGATGTCTCTTTGTTTCCATAAGAATTGCAATTATGATATGATGATAAAATTCTGAGATATTTCCTCCCCTTTAAGAGAGGAAAGACAATTTGGAGCCCGTCCCGATCTCCCTGCGATCCTGGGAAGAAGATACTTGGTTGCCGTTGATTTATGAGATAAAAAGAGAAGGGATTTTATTGAAGGTCGCGTAAAGATCCTGCCGACATGTCCTGAAACTGACCGGGGCCGGAGTCTTTTCCATTGATTCATTCGTGCCCGATGGTTGAAGACATGATCCTTATTCTATGACGATAATGTCGTCCCCCGCCGAGCGCATATTTTTTATTCATGGGTTCGTCTTGTTGATCCAAGCCAGTCCCGTAGCGGCCAATTTTTCTATTGAATGATCACCTTCTTGTATCGCTTCGACATCGAAACGATGAATCGTCGGATCAATTCCAGTCATTGCCTTCACTCTGTACATGGTTCGTATCTCTTCTTCCATGGCTTCTTTTGTCTCCCAAAGATAAATGCCGCCGAATTGTCCCGTCTCAATATTGGAATACCATATCTTTTGAACAAGACCTTTTTTGCCTTCATATCTTTTCCATGATTCATCAGCGATATACTCTCTTAATTGTTCAAATATTGCCTTTGGCTTTTGTGAGAGGTCCCAGTTCAGAATCAGCGCATACATTTTCTTATCCATATATTTTCTTCACAATGCCGAACCAGTAAATCGGATTGCCGGTCCGCCAGATTCACCGTGAAGAAATAGCTCCCTCCCGCCGTATCTGCCCGCCGGTAACGCATCGGTTCATTGACCTTCATTCATGTTGGGCTTCACAAGTTCAGCCCAACCTACGCGGGCTTATGCTGGTACCTATCTCTAATGTATCAAGATAATAATCGTTCGAGCTAATACCCATCTGCCATTGCACAAGCAGGTCTATTGCCCGGTTTTAAATTTCGTCATTGTCCGGCTCGACCGGACAATCCAGTCTTTTTCTCTGGATTCCCCGATCGGGGGATCGGGGAATGACAAGGTTTTTGTTATTGGAATCAACCCACACTCTTACGCGAAGAGCCATTATTAAAGATGGTTTCTGCATAAGAGTGGGGCGCACTCAATCCTATATTGAACATAGTGATTAAAAAAACCAGCAAAGCAGATATCTTTCTCATTGTTTTTCCCTCCTCTTTAATGCACCGTCTGGGGACACCTACACACTACAAAAAAGTGCAATGTGTAGGTCTGACCCCAAAGCCGTTATTATTTATCAAGTTCTATGGGATTTGTAAAGGGAATTGTGGCGGGCGGATCGCAGGGGAATCACCTATGAAGAGGGGAAGTTTTCGGTAGTCGAGGAAGGATGAGGCGATCCCGGGCTTCTCTGCCGGTTCAGGTCCCTCGTGTTGCGTGTTCAGTCAAGTAAAATGGGCGCTTTCCCTGTTTTGCTTGAAACGGACTTGGAAAGGAGTGCAAAGGCCCTTTCTGACGGAATGGTCCTTCCTGTCTTGAAATCAAGTTTCCTGTCATCAGAGAGTGGAATGATCAACAGCCTGTCTCCCTGGCGGTATCCCAGGAAAAAATAGTAAAGTGCCGGAACCTTGACGATAAAATAGGAAGACCGGGGAAGCCTTTCCGTGCATCTTCTTTCCAGGGTTTTTGCAATCAGTTTGCTTGTGTGAGGACTGCCGAACGACACGAGCTTCCATCTGTCTCCCTTCTTTCCCACGGTAAGGGATGCCCTGACATGGTTCGCAGCGGTTACAGGGTAAGTATATTCGTCACCGCCTTTCAAAAGTATCTTGGGATCGTCTTCAGACCGATATCCCTTGAGTTCATCCAGTCCGACCATGAACTCACGGATCGGCTCTCCCAATGTAGCATTATGTATTTCTTCCGCTGTCTCAAAACCGAAGTCCTTATAATTCGTCTCAGTGACCAGATTTTTAAATTGCGCCAAGCCTTTTTCAGCCGTCAACAGGGCCTCTTCGGGCGCCTGGTTCTGCGCTGATATATAGTTGATCAGCAGCGCGATGGCTGCAAAAACAAGTATGTACTTGAACGGCCGCATAAGATTGTCCTCAAGGTATATCCGATATTTTAGTACTATAAATCATAAAATCAAGCTTTATTTTGCATAAAAGTCATAATAATCGTCAAAAATAGCATTTAATCAGATCAATAAGCTGAAATAATCAGCAAACTCAGAAGATCGGTCATCCAGGATATTTTTTACTTTTATGTATAGGGGATATGACTTTTTTGCATCATGATAATTTTGCATGAAATGGATCAGTATTATGAATTTCCATTGGTTCCCGGATTATGGTTTTATCAAGGCAGGAATAAAACAGTGTTTGAGGTTTTTATGCTCTACGACTTTTCCGTGGTCCTGGTTTTCATTCTCTTTTCGATCCTCTTTGTCTGGGCGGCCATGTTTATCTCCTGGCTCCTCCGTCCCCAAAAGCCCACCCGGGAGAAGGCGATGATCTACGAATGCGGAGAGGATCCGGTGGGTGGGGGATGGGTGCAGTGCAATATCCGTTTCTACGTCATCGCTGTGATCTTTATTATCTTTGATGTTGAGGTGATATTCATCTATCCGGTGGCCGTGGTCTTTAAAAAGATGATCGGCCAAGGCATGGGACTCTATGTGCTATCGGAGATGCTGATCTTCGTGCTGATTCTTTTGGGCGGGCTGGCTTACGTCTGGAAGAAGGATGACTTGCGCTGGATCAAAACCATCCGGGAAGAGTAGGGGAGTGCTATGGGACTGCTGGAACACAGACTGCCGGAGAATGTTTTTTTCACCAAGCTGGACCGGCTCACCATGCGTTGGGGGCTCAGGAACTCGCTTTGGTACTTGCTCTTTGGGACAGCCTGCTGCGCCATCGAGCTTATGCAGACCGGGATGTCTCGGTACGATCTGGACCGGTTCGGCATGATACCGAGGGCCACGCCCAGGCAGTCGGATCTCATGATCGTGGCCGGAACCGTGACCTACAAGATGGCCCTGAGGATCAGGCGGCTCTATGAGCAGATGCCGGAGCCCAAGTACGTGATCTCGATGGGGAGCTGTGCGAACTGCGGCGGGGCATTCGTGCACAGCTATTCTGTTCTGAACGGCGTGGACAAGATCATTCCCGTGGACGTTTATGTGCCGGGCTGTCCTCCTCGGCCTGAGGCCCTGATTGAAGGGTGCATGAAACTCATGGACAAGATCAATAGCGAGCCGAGGCTGGTGAAGAAGACAGTAGATAGTAGACAGTAGACAGGACACAGGGAAAAGCAAAGACAGAAGACGGACAAAAGAAGAGGACGGCAAAAAAATAGAGAACAGAAAAAAAAGAGGACGGAAGGACAATAGAAGATGCTGATTCAACAGATCATACAGACCATTAAACAGAGGTATCAGGGAACACTGATATCATCGGATCAGATGGGGCAGATGCCCACACTTCTTCTGAACCGGAAATGGGTGGTCCGGGTCCTCTTTGTCCTTCGGGATGAGTTCGATTTTGAGTCCCTGATGTGCGAGACCGCATCGGACAAAAGGGACCGGATCGTCTTGATCTATCATCTTTTTTCCACCAAGCGCCGCCGGAAACTTGCGGTGAAGACCGAACTTCCCGGGGATGATCTCAGGGTGGAGACGGCTGAGGAGGTCTGGCGGGCCGCAAACTGGTATGAGCGTGAGATCTTCGATCTCTTCGGCGTGGAGTTCGTTGGGCACAGCGATCTGGTCCGGATCATGCTCCCGCCGGACTGGATAGGGCACCCGCTCCGCAAGGACTATGTGCCTGCGCCGGAATATCACGGGATGAAAATAGAATGGTGACGACGCGTTCGACTTTGCATACGCAGGAGATGATTCTGAATATGGGGCCCCACCATCCGAGCACGCATGGTGTGCTCCGCCTGATCCTCAGGCTCGACGGTGAAGTGGTGGAGGGAGTGATCCCGGATGTGGGGTATCTGCACCGCGGCATCGAAAAGATCGGGGAAGGGCTGACCTACAGGCAGTTCATCCCGTATACCGACCGGATCGAGTACCTGGCCTCCATGAACATGAACCATCTCTACTGTATGGCCGTGGAGAAACTTGCCGGGATCGAGGTCCCGGAACGGGCGGAATATATCCGGGTGATCATGGCCGAACTCAACCGGATCATCAGCCATATCATCGGATGCGGCGCGCTCGCCATGGATCTGGGCGCCTTCACCCCGTTCTTGTACGGGGTGGTGGAGCGGGAGAAGTGCAATGACCTCATGGAGATGACCTGCGGCCAGCGGCTGACCTACAACTACCTGCGGATCGGCGGGGTCTCCCAGGACCTTCCGCAGGGGTTTGAAGAGAAGACCGAAAAATTTCTCAATGAGATCAAAGACCGGTGGGACGAGATCAACAAGCTGATCTCCGCAAACGAGATTTTTATCCAGAGGCTGGCCAACGTGGCGGTCCTTTCGGTCGAGGATGCATTCAGCTACAACATCACCGGGCCCAACCTCCGGGCGTGCGGCGTGGACTGGGACCTGCGGCGGGATGAACCCTATTCCGTTTATGACCGGTTTGATTTCCAGGTCCCCGTGGGAAGGGGCGAGCGGGGGGCCGTGGGGGACTGCTATAACCGTTATATGATCAGGGTCCGGGAGGTCTATGAGAGCATCAAGATCGTGCATCAGGCGCTGAACCGGATCCCGGTCGGCGATGTCATGGCCAAGGTATCGAAGCTTTTCAAGCCTCCTGCAGGCGAGGTCTTCATGCGGGCCGAAAACCCCAGGGGGGAGATGGCGGTATTTATCGAGAGCGACGGATCGGACAAACCGTACCGGATCAAGTTCAAGGCCCCTTCTTTTAATGCCCTTGCGGCCTTCAACAAGATTTGCCGGGGCCACATGGTCTCGGACCTCGCGGCCGTCATCGGGAGCTTCGACATCGTGATGCCCGAAGTGGACAGGTGAATAAGAAAGCGGTTTCGAAAGGCTCAGGCCGGACAATGACGTTGTAAAAATTAGGAAGACTTGAAGACGATGCAATCCAGTTCCTCATGGCTCGCAGATTATTTTGAGCGCGTATGGTTCATGAATCCGACCCTTGCCGCCGTTCTTTCCGTGATTCTCGGCGTAGGAATCTGTATGGCCCTGATTCCGATCATTCCGGGTTTCGGAAGCTATTTAGAGCGGAAGGTCTGCGCGGACCTGCAGCAGAGGATCGGGCCGAACCGCGCGGGTTTTCTCCCGTTCGGAATCATGCAGGCGGTCGCGGACGGCATCAAGACCATCCAGAAGGAAGACCTGATCCCGGAGCACGCGGATCGGTTTCTCTTCAAGTCTGCTCCGTATATTTGTATCATCGGGGTCTTCTCCTGTTTTGCCGTGATTCCGTTTTCCGGAGCAGGCCCGCTGTCCGCCCTGAACCTCGGCGTCTATTATATCCTCTCCATTTCTTCCCTGATGGCCGTGGGGATCGTGCTCGCGGGCTGGGCCTCCAACAGCAAGTGGACCCTGCTCGGCGGGATCCGCTCCGCCGGCCAGATGATCAGCTACGAGATCCCCATCGCCCTTTCCGTGGTGACCGTGGCCATGGTTGCCGGCACCCTGAATATGAGCGGGCTCACGGCGGCCCAGCGGCTCGGATGGAACATCGGATTCTGGAACAGCAATATCTTTGTCACCCTTTCATTCCCGGTTTACTGGATCGCAGCCCTGGCCGAGTGCAACCGGACTCCCTTCGATATTCCGGAGGCCGAGTCCGAACTTGTGGCCGGGTATTTCACCGAGTACAGCGGGCTTAGGTTCTCCTTCTTTGCCATGGCGGAATATGCCGAGATGTTTGTGGTCTCAGCCATGGCCGTGGTCCTCTATTTCGGCGGTTTTTATCTCCCG